>Ga0255375_10029_pt1 | contig 22973 bp, 26 predicted proteins | sample ANMaggSeSYBR01H3_FD_182090 | JGI IMG/M metagenome (GOLD analysis project Ga0255375, IMG submission 182090) | Sediment cell enrichment communities from methane seep in Santa Monica Basin, California, United Staets - ANME aggregate JGI... | ecosystem: Environmental > Aquatic > Marine > Cold seeps >... | reverse complement strand
CTCAAATTCTTCCAGACGGGATACGGCGCTGTCATAACTAAGCCCGCCCAAATCTAATCCAGCTATGTAAACTCCAGGAATTAATCTTTTGCCAAAAACAATGTGATACCAGGAGATCGCAAACAAAAATAGTAAAAGCCCAATATAATAGGGTTTAAACGCAACTAAAATCTGCTTGAAGTCATACTTATTTAACCCAGAAGGTATCTCATTTAGTTTTTTTACTAAATTATTTTTTATTTGATTTATGGGCGGAACGTGCATTTGACCTAATCAAAAACTTTTTAGGATCTTCGCTCATATCAAGAACTTCGTCTGCTTCTTCGAGTAATTTGCTTGATGTGGTTTTGCCAAAAGCTATCACTTCTGTTCGAACACCTTGTGAACGCGCATAATCCAATAAATCTTCGTAATCACCGTCTCCAGATATTAGTACCATGACGTCCATTTTTGGCATCATTCGAACGGCGTCCATACAAAGTCCCACGTCCCAGTCGCCTTTTTTGGCCCCACCTAAAAATACTTGCAGGTCTTTTGACTTAACTTCGAAACCAATTTTTGAAAGGGCTTCAAAAAAATCTTTTTCAGCACCAACGTCTGCTTTAATAACATAGGCAAAGGCTCTGATTAGTTTTCTATCAGAGACGGCCTCTTTTAAAACATTGGTGTAATTAACTTTCGCCTTGAATAAATTTTTAGCCGAGTAGTACATGTTTTGTACGTCTACAAAAACAGCTACTTTTTGTTCTTTGTGTTGTGTTGAATTCATAAAGTTATTTTATAGGAATTTGGGCTTGACAACAATCTAAACTAAAAATATCATTGCAACATGAGTATATTTGATAAACTGTTTGGTAAAACAGATCAAGCTGATGTTCCTGCAGAGGAAGCACCAGTAGAAGAAGCACCAGTGGTAGAAGAGGTTGCACCCGCAGCTCCTGCTGAGCCCGTAGCTGAACCTGCACCTGAGGTTGTAGAAGAACCTGCAGAAGAAGCTCCTGCTGAAGAAGCCAAAACAGAATAATTTTAAAAAATCTAAATATTAGGTTTATACACAAAGTTTAGCTTTGTTCTAAAAGCTAAATTTTTGTTTTTCAAAAAATGATAGAATTGTTGTGTTATCTATGGGGAGTGGTGCAATGGCAGCACGCCGCACTCTGAATGCGGAAATCGGAGTTCGAATCTCTGCTCCCCAGCCACGGAAAGTAGCCGTGGGTCCGATTAGGATCCGCGGCTGTTTTGCGTTATTGAGCAGAGATGAGAAAGGCGCAGGCGCGACTGGCGCCGAGCCGGGGTCGAGGGGATCGCCAGGAGGCGAGAACCCGTGACCGAATCTCTGCTCCCCAGCCAAATAAAACAGCTGTGCGCAATTTGACATGTTGCAAGAATATTATACTTAATCTCTTATAAGAACACGTGTTGACAGCTGTAGTTGCAGTGTTGTCGGGAAACCACGTTTTCTGCGCAATTTGACTCCTTAGTGGTACGTTTCAATTAAAATGATATTATATAAATATGCAGTCACTTAATCCAAGAAGATTCTCTAAATCTAAAACAGACTCAGCGGGCATCACTTTATGCAGCAAAACAAAATCAGAAAAAGATATAGATCAAGCTTTAGAAATACTAAGTAACTGGAGAGCTCTACACAGCTACCCCATGCACGTATTTAAGCAAAGACTAAGTCGAATTTCTGAAAAAATGGATGCAAAAGCATTGTCTTCTCAAAGACTTAAAAGAGTACCTTCTATTATAAAAAAACTTAACAGAAAATACGAAGGAGGCACAGAGACCATGAGGTTAACACAAATGCAAGATATAGCCGGGTGTAGAGCTGTAATGTCAAATGTTAAATTAGCACAAAAACTTTACGAGGACCATTACATTAAAGGAGATTTAAAACATAAAAAGGTTAATGAGAAAGATTACATTTCCAACCCCAAAGAAGACGGCTATAGAAGTATACATATAGTATATAAATACAACAGCGATAAAGGAAAGAAAGTATATAATGGTTTGCTGATTGAAGTTCAAATTAGATCAAAATTGCAACATATCTGGTCTACTGCAGTTGAAACTGTAGGATTCTTTACAGGAAGAGCTATAAAATCAAATGAAGGAGAAAAAGACTGGGAGATGTTTTTTAAGTTAGTGAGTTCTGCATTTGCAAAAAAAGAAAAATGCCCAACAATACCAAATACACCTGATAATGAGAAGGAGTTATATTTTTTGATAGCACAAAAAGAAAAAGAGTTAAATGTAATATCTAAGATGAAAAATTGGGCTGACTCCATGAAATATTTTGAAACTTTAAAAAACACAAAAAACATGCACTTTTTCTTACTTGAACTAGATACTATTCAAGAAAAATTGGTAATAACACCCTATTCAAAAAGACAAGAAAAACAGGCAATTGATAACTATGCACGTGTAGAGAAAAAAATCTATGGAAATCCAGATTATGACGTGGTTTTAGTTGGCGCAGATACCTTTGCAGACTTAAAAAAAGCATATCCTAATTACTTTTTAGATACTAGAGAATTTATTTACCAACTTTCTAAGATTATAAATAAGTACTCTAATAAAAGCTAATTTATGCTAAAAGACATCACTTATCTATTTTCCAAATATATTTTTCTAAAAAGGCTTCTATTGTTTGGTGGTTTGCTTTATTTAACAAATTAGAATGTGAAATCTTTTTTTCTTTAGCATAATCTACAAAAGGTGTGTTAAAAGAGAATTTTTAAAACATGAGGGGATAAACGGAGAAAATTATTGGGATAAGTTTTTTTACTTTGTTTTTATCTAATCTCATATTTATCCATGTTGGTTAAAAATATACACTTTTGTATATGTTATTGAAACTCAATGGGAGGAGTTTTTTAGATGCGCACACTCAAAACAAATTCATAACACCCCATACCTAATATTCCAAAATCATCAATTAACCCCAACCACGGAAAATAGCCGTGGGCCCGATTAGGATCCTCGGCTGTTTTGCGCTATTGAGCAGAGATGAGAAAGGCGCAGGCGCGACTGGCGCCGAGCCGGGGTCGAGGGGATTGCCAGCAGGCGAGAACCCGTAACCGAATCTCTGCTCCCCAGACAGTTAGAAACTAGAAACAAATTACTCCTTGGTATAATCGGCGCATGAGTAAAACTACGATTTTCTTAGATGAATCTGGAAAGCCTGAGATATATTCGTCTAAAGGCATAAATTTAGTGGAAGCCGGCTCTGCAACAAAATATTTAATCCTAGCAGCAGTGAGAACAAAAGATCAATTATCACTTTTGCAGGAAGTCGCAGATTTTAAAAGTTCTCTACTAAAGGACCCAGATTTGTCTTTTATGTTTTCTTCAGCATATACGCTCGATTCTTTTCACGCACAGAAAGATCATTTAGAAATAAAAAATAAATTCTATATGTTCATAAACTTATTAGATATTAAAATAGATGTGATAGTCGTTGAAAAATTGAAGTGTTATCCATCCCTAAAAGAAAACCCACACAGTATGTACAGTGTAATGGCAGGGCTTCTACTGAATAAAATAACTCACAAGAGTGCAGAGGTGGAAATAATATTCTCTAGACAAGATAGTAAACTGAGAGTTAGAAAAGAACTACAATCAGAAGTGGACCGTATTAGACTGGAATTTTTAGATAAACACCCCAAACTGAACCAAAATGTACAATTAACATATAAGCACAACCCGCATTATACACATGTAGGTTTACAGGTGGCGGATTATATAGCATACGCTGTCTTTCAAGTATATGAACATGGGAAAATGGATTACTACGATATTATAAAAAATAAAGTTGGAAACATACGTGATGTCTGTAACAAAAAATACTTCACTCGGAGCAACCCGCTTCGACTATCCAATTAAGGAAGTGCGAACTTCGCACGTTTCATCAAGCGAACTGCTAGGAATGAAGTATACTTTTTGAGCAAACTTGGCCTTTATGCTCTTTCCAGAGCATAAAGGTTAATAAGTAAAATGTCAATAGTCTATAATTCTTAGAAGGTTGATAACAACAACAAATAAGTAATTACCCACAACCTCTAAACAAGTTGAAAACTATATTAATAATAATCCTAATTCTAAGTTTGATATTGTATTAATGGATAGAGATTGTAAATTACATAGGTCTTTTCATATATTCGATATAAAAAGATTTGGGGTGGATAATATTATTTCAATATCTTCTGTGCCTAAATACAACGAAGAAATGAAAAAGAAAGGTGTAAAAAGAATTATATTAAAAGATCTACAAGACATTGATGGATTTTCAAAAAAAGTGGTGAAAGAGATAGAGGAGATGATTAGGAAAGGGAGGTTAAAGAGTATCAATAATTAGACTTTCAAATACTCAAAACTAAGTCTAATGCTACAAAATCATTTATTAACCCAGCAATAAAAATAGAAATAAATATGAGATGTACAAAATGTAATTCTGAATTAATAACTACTGGCACAGGCCGTGCTTTAGCAAAAAATCCAATAGTAAACAGCTATACGTGCCCAAATCAATCTTGTGAAAATTTTCAACAGGTTGGACGGCTAATTAACGAAAAATTCATACTCGAAAAAGAACGTAGCGAAAGGAAAGAGTAGTTTTAAGTTGCTTTATATAAAACTTCTGACTCATCTACTAATTTCGAGGTTAAAGATATATTGTAAGCCTTCATCCTAGAATGCCATTTTTTGTGTTTATAAAAGACACCCCACGAAATTCTTAATAAGCGTTCCAATTCGTAAAATTCACTTAACTCTACAACAAGTAAATACTCAAATATCCTATCGCTTACTTCACTATCGGGTTCCCCCAAACCATAAAAAACTCCAGTTGTTTTGTTGGGTTTAGTTATAGCTTTTATTGCGTATCTTTCCCCACTTTTACTTAAAGCGTCCACACTTTGGGTGCCTACTGGAGCGTGTTGCAATTTTGATAATTTTGGGCTCTCATTGAAAAACTTAACTGCGAGATACTCACCTCGTTCACCAGTGATATTTTTAGTTCTAATCTGCTTCCTTTTTTTTAACTCTCGCAAAACCTGTGAGTATAAATTCCATAGATTATCGTTACTTACTTTTTCTAGCTTCATTTTATAAATTTACTAATCCTCTTTTGTAATATAATAATTCTCGCATCTTCTACTCCAACTATTACTCTCGTACACTTCGGTATAAGGATTCTTAATAATTGTTGGTACATATTCAGAATCTTCCATTAAATCCCTGTCAACGATATACAAATAGTAGTCGTCATTTTTAATTCTGGCCTGATTGATTTCATTTCTTGACCAATAAAAATGCGTCTCTCCTACATAAGACTTAACTTCTATAAATCTGTCATAGAGTAACGATTGCGTTGACATATATGATAAGACATCATAGCCCGCAGATACATCAATATCAGATATCCTTTTTACTTGTTTATTTTTTGAACCCAACCTTCTATGTTCAAAATCAACAACAAAGTCTTCTGCAAGACTTCCAACAACACTCTTGCGCTTTAACAACACGTCCAATTGTGTTTTTGATAATTTTAAATCCTCATATTCCTGATTTATTTTTAAGTAGTTTAAGATAGTTGTTTCAAAAAATATTTCATATTCTTTTGAAACTGCTAGTATGTTGTATGCGTTGTCAGACCTTATAAAGAACCCTAACTCTATCAAAGTGTTCCTAAAATGTGCGTATTTTGAGGGGATAAGAGTATTATTTATCACAATCATTTTTAAATGATAATCGTAATGTAGTGCTTCTTTCTGAATAAATTCTCGGAGGACACCGTTTTTCAACAATGTACTAAATACACACGTAACAATAACGCGTGGAATATCTTTCTCAATCTCCTCCTGTAACTCGGGGTTTATAGTTATGTTGTTCTTTTTAACAACTAATACTTCTATGTACCTAAGCAACGCAAGCATAGTCTTTGTTCTGTAGGGAGTAATACCACTAAGGCTGCTATATTCAATAAGATTGTTAATCTTTGTGTAACCATCCACTAAAGCAATATGTTTTATAACTTTCTCAAATTCTTGCTTTGAAGCTATGATTACTTTATTAGTATTTTTTGTAATCATCATAGTAATCTTTAATTATTGCCTTTATATCATCCGTTGAGTCATATTCGTAATCCATATTCATATTAAGAAGTGGTATTTCATCTCTATCAATTATCTCCAACATGCGTCTTTCCTTCTCCTCTAGTCTACTATGTATTGTTTCATCAATTGTATTGTCGGACATCAAGTAGTAATAGTTTGTCTCATCCGTTTCTTTTAAGCCATATCTGTGTATTCTGTCCTTGGACTGCATAAAGTGAGTTGCATTGAAAGTACGGTCCATGTAAATTGCGTGATGGCACACCTTGTGCAAAGAAATAGATTCCGACGTCGCAAACGGATTAGCTATTAAAACTCTTAGATCTGAATCTGAATCATTAAACTCTTTAATGATTTTTTCTCTTGTTTCTACATCATCTGCTTGTCCCTCAGATTCTACCGGTGTTCCACCATAAATAATTTTACTTTTGTATTTATGCTCTCTTAAAAAACTTTTGAGATCTTCTATATTCCTTATATAATTGCTCCAAATAACAACTTTTTCTTTGTTAACTAGAATCTCCTTTAATAGTTCTAAGACTTTAACAAACTTTGGAGGAGTCTCTAGGGATGAATAATCTTTAATTTTACTTATTAACGAGGGGTCGTCCGTGAATAAGGAATCTGACATACCTCCCTCTAGAAGGTACTTATCCAACGGGCTAGCTAAAAGGCTGACATTTGTTGCTATCTGCATCAACCTTATCCACCTCGCTCTTGCAAGATCTGAGTTGAATGTTCTTCTTCTCAATTCTTTTTCCATACGTGAGATACAGCTCTTTGCAATAGAATCATATATTTCCTTCTGTATGTTACCCATGTTTATCATTATTGGAGCATGGTCATTTACTTTTGGTAAATTCAAATCTTTCTTTTTAATTCTCATGAAGTACGGTGCTACGTTGCCTGTCAACCTCCGAACCATATCGGCACGTCCTCTCTTTGTTAGCCTTTTTAGCTGCATTAAATTGTATCCAGTTACTTTCTTTTCAGGCCAAATAAACTCGAAAAGGTTATATAAGTCCTCATAACCATTTGGTGCTGGGGTCCCAGTAAGAACAACTCTGGAATTTGCGTTATCTGTTAACTTTAGAACGGTTTCTGCGGTTAACCCTCCCTCGGTGTTCTTAATTTTGTGCGCCTCATCCAAAACTACCATTACTTTATTGGACAATAAAAACTGCTGAATCATCTCAATTGAGTTGACTACCCCCTGATAGGATATTAGAAAAATCTCAGCGGTATTTGTAAGGTTCAAATGTCTCCGTCTATCTTCTTTTGAAATCCCCGAAAGTCTTACTATATCTGGTTCTTTCCCAAAACAGCCTTTATACTCATTTTCCCAGGGAGCAAAAGAACTAAGTGGTCCTACAATAAATATCTTATCTACGTGCTTTGGGTCTTCTGAATTTAAAGATGCTAAATATGCGTATGCTCCATAAACAATAGAGGTCTTTCCTGAACCAGGTACAGAGAAATTACATGCGTTTTGAGAGAAAGCAAGATGGTATGCGGACAGCAATTGCCTTGGGTACAAAGTCCTATTTAAACCAAACTTACTTGCTACAATTTGTACAAAATTTTCAAAGTCTGCTTTGTTGGTTTTATTATTTCTAATATCTAGAGCTAGCTTTGAAAACTTCTCAAATTCCTCCTCTCTTCTATAGTAATCGGCCATTACGTCTTTGAGTATTTCTGTAGGTTCATCCTTTAAACCATGGTGTTTAAAGAAAGATTTCAATCTTGTTAAACACTCGTCTTTGTTCTCATTGGTAAATTTTATTTTTACAGTTCCCTCAACTATCTCAACCACATCAAATTGATCTTTTAAAGAAAGTTTTAGCCTCCTGTCGGCTGACATGGCCTCAGAGCACCCACTTACTATGTAGTATTTATCTTCTGGATTAATATCAATAACTATAGCCATTTTTAGTCAAGCTCTTTTATGTACTTATAGCACTTGCTCTGTATTTTTTTCAAACTGCTTCTGATGCTGTCGTTGTATACTTCCTGCAATGCATTAAAATCCACTGATTCAATAGCACTGAGGGCCTTCTCAATCAAATCTTGCGGTTTGCTTGCGCTCCTTAAATTAGCCAATAAATCAGAGTGGTGGTTAATACTGTTTTTTAGCGTGTTTTTTACATCACTTCCCCAATCGTTATCTCTCTTTTCTAAAAGGCCTTCCAAATCCATTCCGGGGTTGTCAGCTTTATAGTCATCTACAGTTTTTTCCTTTTCACTTGTTTCCCGTACTCTTTTATGACTCTCCTTAAATCCTTCCCAAATATCTTCATGACAAAAGAAACTATCATCACTCTTTCTTGATATTACTCTAAACTCCTTTCCTTCATACGTTGCCCGTATATAATCAAAAAGAACAAATTTCAAATCTTGAACGTCGTTTTCATCATAATCCCAATCTGTAGCTCCTGTACGCATACTCTTAAAATTTCTCATTGCAGTATTTACTGTCAAAAACTGGTCTTCCCTCTTTTCTAATCGTGTATAGATACCAACATAATCATCTCCTAAATACTCTAGGTACTCGTCCATTAGCTTCATTGTACTTAACCACTCCTTTATCTTTGATGTGTCCTCCCTCATCATCTCGGCTATATCGTTTTCAGTAAAATCATACTCTTCTTTTAGTTTCTTGCATTGTAGGTACTTCGCAATTGCATCGTAGTCTACTTTTTCGTCCTCTCCCATTTGAAACTCAGTTTCCAGCTTATTAATCTCTCTGGGATCCGCTGCAGGAAGTATAACTGCTTCAAAATATTGAGCAAAATCTACATTATGGTCTCTTATATCTTCTCTCTTATCGTATATGTCACTTAGCAGCATGGCTCTTCTATTACCATCAATAATAATCCCATCGTTTGTAACAATTCCTGCTCTATTTTGTTGTTCTCTTATCAAGGACTCTCGCGTTGCTTTATTTTTATCTTTTTTAGACTCCCATAAAAATTTCTCTATTAGCTTCTTATCCTCCAATTTTTCCGGGTTTATCGGACCATGGCTTTTCTCATGTGAACGGGCACGCGCTGCAATTCTTCCGTTGTATTTGTTATAAATAAGGGCATCTAGACTTATTCTATGAACATCAAAAAGTTTTTTTTCGCCCTTAAATTGAACAGGATGCCCTGTTCTAGTTACACTATCTTTGTCATTTTTTACAGCAGTGAGTATTTTTTTACGTTCTTCTTGTGTCATACTTTTATTAATTGGATTTTATCACATATCTTTCTGTTATAAATCTGCGTACAATATCTTTCCTAAACCGTATATAGCGTAGAGTTGTTTTTTGGGTATTTCTTGTTTTCCAATAATCAATTCTAATCCTTTAGGCATGGTCGCAACCGTGTTTTCTCTGTCATATTTATTTATAAAGTTCGCTATCTCTTTAACTAAAGTAATTGGGTGCATTAAGTCAGTTACAACTGGACCCTTTGAGTATAGTTCCTGAAAATCTGATGTTTTCCCAACTACCTCTTTAAACTCATTATTAAAAGAGTCTATAAACTCAACACCGTTTACGCAACTCTCTTTTATTATGTTCTTTGCTTCAATTACATCTTTTTCTTTTAGAATCTTTTTTCTATAGCCCACCCCAGTTCCTTTATGCACCGCTACAAACCACCTTCTACCTGGCACCGAGTTACTACGAGTTATATCGTAATTCAACATACTCACTGTAATACCACCATTTTTAAAGGGGTGTCTTCTAAATTTTGAATTTTTCCTTCTAGATGGATGTTTATTAAACTCTTTCACTGAATAAGAATTAAGATTTGTTAGTGATTCTTCTTTATTCCTGTCATTTACTAAGTAATGGTTATTTAAATCAGGTTTAAGGTTTAAATACTTAGCAATATTTGAAGCTAAAGCGTAGCTAACATGTACACATACGGCATTTCCAACTAAACGATACTTTGTCCCCTCACTCTGACCACAAAACTGGTAACTATAAGGGAAGCCCATTAAACATGCAGCCTCTCTTATGGTCAAAGACCTGTATTTACCGTCTTTAGATCGCTTGTGTTCTGACAAAAGCAACATGGCCTCTCTAGAACTACGTGTTTGAGTAGCCATTATAGTCCTTGAAGGATTATTAGGATCTTCTGGAAAAGCCATCTTTCCCATGAAAGGGTGGTTAATTTTATAGAACTCTGCACTTTCCCATTCCATGTGGTAAACACCGGAATCATAAAAATGATCAGTGATATCGTTAAGTCTCATTTTAATGTATTCGTAATTTGGATCTTCGCAAATCTTTCTACTTTCTTTACTACTTGGGCTTGGCATTTTTTCTAATATGTAGCTGAGCGTTATTGGCATTCCTACTACCTTGTCTGGGTATGGAAACTCACCGGTCTCTGTTAGCTCACCACATATGTATCTTTTTCTCTTTTGAGCACTCCCATAATCAACAGAGTTAATGACGACACCGTTTTCTCTTACGTTAAGAGCCACATTATTCGGGTTGAGACTATTTGTGAGTGCCCAATCTTTTAAATTTAAGTCTTTAAATGTATAAAAATCTTTTAAATAATGTTTTGAATTAACAACATTTTCCATTAACCAAGCTTTTAAGATGGACTCGTTTTTGTGCTTCTTTACTGCAACTATTCTTAAATAGGATTCAATTAATCTAATTCCTAATGCCTTGTCCCCACCCCCTGATTTATTTGAATTTGAAAACGAGACGCATGGAGGACTTCCTACTATTACCTCAGTGTCGGGTAGTGCTTCTATCATCTCAGCATCATCAAAAGATAAAACATCTTGAGGTGAACCGTTCAAATTAAAATTGTGATTGTGAGTTAACACGGCATACTTCCAGTTATCTATGCCCATTATTATTTTAAATCCGCACTGACGGAAACCTTCGGAAAATCCTCCAGCCCCACAAAATATATCTAATACTTTAATTTCTTTTGGCATAACTTAATTCAGTATAAATTATTAATTGTATTTTGTTAAGATCTGTAGCAGTATGATATAAGACACGTAAAATACATTTACGTTTCTGTAAACCAATGAGAACACACAGAATAACATGACCCTATCAAAATCAAACTACATGCTATTTCTTCGCCACCCCGCTTTTTTGTGGTTAAAAATACACGATAAACATAAAATCCCACCCATCGATGACAATCTCCAAGCTATGTTTGACACAGGACATGAATTTGAACACTACGTCGAAAAACTCTACCCAAACGCCATAAAACTAGGCTTTTCTAACTACAATGAATACATATCCCTACCACAAAGAACAAAAGAAACATTAAATAACGGGGCTTCCACCATCTTCCAAGGTAGATTCGAAGCAGAAGGCATTACCTGCATTGTAGACATTCTAAATAGAGTTGATGATAATTTTTTTGATTTAATCGAAATAAAAAGCAGCACCAAAGTTAAACCAGAACACGAATACGACCTAGCCTTTCAAACCCTCGTTTTAGAAAAATCGGGACTTAAAATACGCAACATAGCTATCATCCACGTTAACAATGAATACGTTAGAAAAGGAAACATCGAACCAGAAAAAATAATCATTAAAACAGATGTAACTAATGCTGTTAAAAACCTCATTGGCATTACAAAAGAACAAATCGATAAAGCATTCAAAACCCTATCTCAAAAAACCATACCAGACACCTCACCTAGACATGCTAATCCACTTGGAATACCAAGAGTTAAATGGTTTAAAGACTGGCTAGATTTATATAAACACAATAAACCCAATCTAGACCCCTACAGCATATATTTTTTAAGCTACCCCAATGCGGAGCAAATTGGTGAGCTAGAAGATAAAAACATTGCACTTATTCAAGAGGTACCTGAGAAAATGGCGTTGAGAGACAGACAACTTTCTCAAATAATAGCTACTAGGGATGGTAAGAGGAGTGTAAATAAAGGGAAAATTAAAAAGTTTTTAGATTCTTTTGAATATCCTTTGTATTTTTTCGATTATGAAACGTTTTCCACGCTAATCCCCCAATTTGACGGCTGTAAACCGTATAAAGACTACCCTTTTCAGTACTCTTTACATATTTTGGACTCTCCTGGGGCTGAATTAAGACATGAGGAGTATCTTCACCAAGAAAATACAAACCCCATGCCAAAACTTATCGAAAAATTAAAGGAGGATATTGGGAATAATGGCACTGTTCTTACCTGGAACATGAGTTATGAAAAAAGTTGTAATGATAGAATGGCTAATTTTTATCCAGAGCATAAGGAGTTTTTTAGTAATTTTAATGCCCGAATTGAAGATTTGATGACTCCTTTTTCAGAAATGTGGTTTGTTGATAAAGATTTTTACGGCAGTGCTTCTTTGAAAAACGTGTTGCCTGTGCTTGTACCAGAATTGAGTTATGGGGGGCTTGATATTTCTGATGGACTTTTAGCAAGAAGGGTGTGGACTGGGGCGGTTTTGGAGGGGAAGAATCGGGGGAAGAGGGAGGAGATTGTGGCTGGTTTGATTGAATATTGTACGTTGGATACTTTTGCTATGGTGCGGATATTGGAAGAGCTTAGAGAAGTTATATCAAAGTAGATAAAAGTTTTATCGTCTCATTCACATGTACTCATCGTCTCATAATGAGACAATAATTTTAACTTGTAGCTAGTGGTATTTCTTATACATCCACATTTAGTATTCCAAAATCATTTATTAACCCAACAAAAAACCCCCTAACTAAGCTGGGCTCTATAAGCTGATACAATAAACATATGAGATATAGAAAATTAGGAAAAACCAATCTTGAAATCTCAGAAGTTGGAATAGGCACTTGGCAACTAGCAAACGACCCAGGAATGTGGGTTGGTGGAAACTTAAATGAAAGCCTTAGAGCACTCCATAAATATGTTGAGTTGGGTGGAAACTTCATAGACACTGCGTGGGTATACGGCGTAGCGGAAAAACAAGAAACCCCCACTTCTGAAGAACTTATAGGTAAATTTTTAAAAGAACATGGAAACAGAGACAAACTAATAATAGCTTCAAAAGTAGCTCCGAAAAATTGGGAGTGGCCAGCACTTAAAAATGTATCGATGGATGAAGTGTTTCCAACTAACCACATAGATAAACTAGTAAACGAATCTTTGTCTAGATTAGGTATAAATACAATAGACCTCATACAATTCCATGTATGGCAAGATGATTGGGTAAATCTTGAGGAATGGAAAACCACAATTAAAAGAATAACTAAAGAGGGTAAGGTTAAGCACTGGGGCATTTCAGTCAATGATTATCAACCAAGCAACTGCCTAAAAACTCTTGATACAGGACTAATAGACACAATTCAATTCATTTTTAACATATTTCATCAAAAACCCATTGAAAAGCTATTACCATATGCAAAGAAAAATAATATAGGACTAATTGCCAGAGTTCCATTAGACGAAGGGGGTCTGTGCGGGAAATGGAAAAAGGGCCATAAGTTTGAAGAAGGTGATTTTAGAAACAGCTACTTTGCAAAAGAAAGATTAGATGAATTAGTAACTAAAACTGAAAAACTTACGAAACTTATTAAAAATGAAGGGGAAACACTCACTGAGTTTGCACTGAGATATATTTTAAGCTTTGAGGAAATATCGACAGTTATCCCAGGTATGAGAACCATTAGATATGTAGAGTCAAATACTAGTATTTCAGACGGAAACAAATTAGATAAAGAAACAATGGAAACCCTCAAAAAACACGCCTGGGAAAGAAACTTCTACTCCGGCCATGACCCTTGGCTTAAAGACAGTAACTTCGTAGAAGAATAATAAGTTCCAACATAATCCACTGGTATCGGTCACACACATGTACTTTCTGCTAAAATATCCCTGTGAGAAATATACAAACATTACATGCTCATACAAAAAATTCAGACGGTGAACTAAGCCATCTTGAAGTACTAAACGCATGCGAACAAAACGACATAGCAGTAGTAGCTTTTACTGACCATGATTCTTTAATCGATGAGATTTCCTTAAAAAAACTTAGAAATTATGAAGGCAAAACAAAATGGGTTAGCGGTATAGAAATATCTTCAGGATTACCCAAAGAATTAGGTGGGACTGTAAGCTCAAACTTTCACATTGTGGGTTTATTCGTAGACCCAACAAACAAAGCACTAAAAAATCATTGTAAACTTGCTAAAGAAGCCAGAATAACCAGAATGCAAAAAATGGTTGGTAACTTGCAGAGCATAGGTTTTGATATTACAGAAAAAGATTGCCTTAAAGCTTCAGGCGGAGAGTCCGTGGGGAGACCTCATGTAGTAAAGGCCCTAACTTCAAAGGAAAGCAATATAAAAGTACTAGAACAATTGCGTCAAAAGATGGAAAAAGAGGCAGAAACAAATCCAAAAGTAAAAAAAGAATACGATGCCATGATGGAACGCGGGGAAGGACAATATCCTTATGTATTATTTTTATCCGATGATTCCTTTATTCCAAATATCTACGTTGGATATAAATATTTTTTAGACATGGATAGTACTGTAAAACTAATAAGGGATGCTGGTGGTGTGGCTATACTCGCTCACTATTTTAGTATTATAAAAAAGGTGGATGAGGGGATGCTGGATGAGATGCTGAAAAACAACAGATTTGACGGTTTAAAAACAACTTTTGGACTTTTTGTATTAGGTAGCGGTACAAAACAAGAAGAAATGGTTAAAAATAGCGTTGAAATAGCTAGAAATTTAGTCGAAAAGCACAATAAACTGAAAAGTGGTGGAGCGGATGCGCATAGATTACAGCAATTTGTTGATTTTTCTAATTCTGGCGAATACGCTAATGAAACCATTGGTTTTGCAGAGCAAATAATGGATAAGATGGATGTGGATAAAAAATGGAGTAATTTTTAGGGGTGTAAAAAACTCCTACGTACTTCTACGTATTCCAATGAACCCCAATTCTTGTCAAAAGATATTTAAAAAATGCCCAGGGATGTAATAAACCCTTAACCCAAAATGAAATTGGAAACTTATCGAATGTTTGTTTAACTATACCTGTCTCTTTTTTTAATGCATCTTTTATCATTACACTTGCATATGGCGACATCATATCTGGTAAATTATCTATATCAAAATATTCAATAACCTTACTTTCCTTCGAAAAAGTTTTCACCCCACCCTTTATGGTACACACAAAAGTATAATTGACTTCATTCGATCCAGGATACTTATATTCACCAACTTTTCTATTAACTACTACTTTGTATCCCGTTTCTTCGTACACTTCGCGAACTACTCCCTGCTCAGGTGTTTCTCCTTGCTCCAAACCACCGCCTGGTAAAACCCATACGGGCATATCACGCCGTTTAACTAAAAGGGCTTCCTTGTACTTGTTTTTAAGGATTATTCCAAAAGCTCCATCCATACGACGATTATATCAAGATGTTATTAGGTCTTTACTAAGATTTTCGTCCCCCCTCACTAACCCAAGGATCGTATCTTTCAAAACATTCCAAAACCTCTGATTGTCGGATAAGGATAGTTCTATTTGTGGTCTTTGTCATACCAATATTTGGGGATTCTTCAAAACCAACATAGATTACATTTAAACCTTTCTCTTTTGCCCTACGTATTGCTGGTTGTAAATCTGAGTCTGAACTACACAAATAAACTGTGGCGGCACTTTTTTCATATGCATAGCTAACTAAATCTACTGCAATGCGGACATCGACGCCCTTCTCATAAAAAACGTAAGATTTCTTACCCAACAATTTATCCACAACTTCCTGCAAACGAACATGTCCAGAAACTACATAATTGAAACCAGACTCTTCTAACTTCCTTTTCCACTTACGTTGTTCTTTAATTAATACCTTAGATTTTTTTGCAGTTTCTTTATAATAATGAAGTTTTGCAGAATAATAATTTTTTTCATTAAGGTTTTTATCCTTAATAAGGTTTTTAAATAGTAATTCCATGTTGAAATCGTAAATGTTCAGGTTTTTATTGGCTGAAATGTTCGTTTTTAAAATTTCCTTGATTTTGTATTTAAAATTCTCACCATCAATAAGTAGTACACCTTTTTTCATAGATATTATAAAACCTCGTCGAGCCGAAGCGAGGACGAGGTGGTTATATGTGCATAATACTAGCAACCAATAACTTAGTCAACACACCAAGAGATGGAAGTACTAGAATTATTAAACATACTGCGGTTGTAATGTTACTACAGTTCAAACTTGGCATTAAATGAGTAATTATCTAGTCTAAGGAGAACATGCGTAAGATAATACTCTCAAATAGGTCTGAGAGTACTTACCTACCCAACTAAACTATTCCTTACTACAACAACCACACCACTATGCTAAAATGTTGTCATGTCTTGGCAACTATTTATCTCCGTCAGCGTAATACTCTACTCAATATCGGTTCTTATTCAACGATTAATACTAAAAGAGGATCAAAGCAATCCAGTCTCCTTTTCCATATTTTTTCAATTTCTAACAGGCGTTGTTATTGGTATAGCAGGATTTATATTTTCAGACATGAGCTTACCAAGTAATTTATCCCCATTACTACTTAATATGGCACTTATGATTGTTCTTTATGGCTTTGCGAACATATTCATATTTAAATCACTAAAAGTTACAGAGGCATCTGTTTTTACAATACTTTTTGCAACTAGGGGGTTTTTTACAGTACTAGCATCTTCCTTACTTTTGAAAGAATTTTTAACTGGTTTGCAACTTGTCGGTGCACTACTTATATTTATTAGTATTATCTTAGTTAATTATAAATCGAAAAGATTTTCCTTTGGAAAAGGAGAGCTACTAGCACTACTTGGGGGAGTTATTTTTGGATTGGCAAATACTAATGACCGATATCTTTTAAACCATTTTAATGTATACCCCTATGTGTCTATTGGTTTTATCGCCCCCTCACTTCTCATGGCAACAATTTATCCAAAAGAGTTGAGGGGAATAAAGGAATTAATCAAAAAAGGTACTCTAGGTAAAATGTTTTTGCTTAGCACACTTTATGCTGCATCAGCTGTCACATTCTTTTATTCCTTGCAGATAACATCTAGTTCCTCTCAAGTAGCCTCGATTAACCTTACCAATATAGTTTTGACAGTATTGTTATCCATTATTTTTCTTAAGGAAAGAAGCAATATACCAAAAAAGGCTGTTGGTGCTATTTTAACTTTTATTGGGTTGTTGCTACTTCTTTAGTTTAGAAACTTCTGAAATTATCGATTCGCCCAAATCAATTACTATTTTAGCAAATCTAACCACTCATTTGCCCCGCTATAGGACCTCTGATATAATTCCGACAAACAAATCAAACTAAGGAGGTTATAGATATGAAACCCAATAGAAAAAGGGCGCGTACTTCAATGTGGTTGCTGGAATCATTGGCTGTAATAGGACTTATCTTGTTCATTGTTTGTCCTGTAGTTGCGGTCTATATGTTTTTTTCAAACCTAGCACCGTTTAGCCCCGAGCTAACTTGTTTAGTGCCTTTAATTCTTATTTTGGTGGCGGGTGCTTCGGCTATCATGGCTATCATGATGTTTTTCCAGTCTGTGGGAGAACCAGGCCCACGTTTAGCACTGGATGAGCAAAAGGTTAAGACTAAAGTCGGTAAAAAAACCATTTTGGGGCTATGCCTGCTTCTGATTTTTGCGATTGTTTCCTTTGTTACGGTTTTTGTGCTTGATTATAAACTTCTCCCGCTAACAAACGAGAGCGCCATCCCAATAGGATTGTTGATGGTTTCTTTTGCGATACTTGCTGGGACATTTTCCAGCTGGATTGAAGATAAAAAACGGCAACGTATTGATCACGTCAAAGAGCTCATCACGGGTGTTGGGCATTCGATAGGGTCTGAACAACCCGCACCTAAGGAGGACGAACATGACTAATAACAAACTGGCGTTTAGAACACTTGTTGTTTATATATTTGTTTTTGTGTTCATTGGATCTGGCATTTTTTTGTCTAGTGTTATGAGCTGGCTTGGAGCAGGTACAGGTCTTTTCGATTATGTACCTATGTGGTCAGTTCGCACCGCGCTCATCCTTCTAGGAATGGGCCTAACAACGCTAACTTAAACTATATCCCGGGGCTATGCTCTTATAGCCTCGGGGTTTTTTATTTCCATCCCCAAAAAAACCCCCTCCAACCATTGCATACCCCATAACAAAGGTATATTATTAAATCGGTAAATTCCTTGAAAGGCACAAAATGAAAAAAAACATATACTTAGGTTTATTCGCCCTGATAGCAGTTGGTATAGGATTATTCTTTTTAATCGATATAAGAAAAATCGTCCCAGAAACAACTGATAAGAAAATCTCCCAAGAAGAAATTAAAAATGAAGAAAAGCCCATTGGAGGCGAACGCGACGAATACGGATGTTTAGGACCCGCCGGCTATGTCTACAACGAACAAATCATGGGTTGCATTAGAAACTGGGAACTTAATGACAATCAAAAAGGTGCTGCAGCTTTAGCCATTCAAGAAGTTGGCCAGACTGTTGGTTTAACTATTATTGAAGTTAGTGACGGTGTAGATGGTGTATATGAAGTAACTGTTCAATTTCCAAATACAGAACAGTTTTTAATAAGTGTTGAGTATCCGCAAATAATTTTCAAGCCTGATGAATCAGAAGATATTTCTGAGGCAATTGCACAAGCCTTGATTGAAAAGAATGAGTGGGAAGAAGATGGTCTTATTGTTAGCGTTAGTGAAAATGATGGAGCATTTGCAGGCGGGGCTGTCACTTTTGAAGGGGGCGAAACTGGTGGCGGTGGTTGGTACGCAGCTTATGTAGATGGTGTGTGGGAAATCATTTGGGATGGTAATGGTGTAATATTTTGTGAAGATTTAGAAGAGTTTGAGCTTACTTATAAGGTTGAGGTTCCTTCAAGCTTAATTGAAGAGTGCTACGATCAGGTCCTTGAGACTACGATTATTAGGTAATATCTCAATTTTAATAGCAACACTCGTTTCTCATTGTGATGACAATGTTCCTGCGTGTTTAGTGCCTAATTCACTTAGTCCCACAGTTTACAATGCGCGTATTATAGGTTATAATTACTGAGTACATTGAGTTTTTCAATAAAATAATCCAAAAACTAAAATAAGAAAACAACAAGGAGTGAGAAATGTTCAAAATACGTAGAAAGGAAAAGGTTGTAGAACCAGAGGAGTCACTCATATTTGTGAATGAGGAATTAAACACTGAGATGGAACCAAAAAAAACTTTTAAAAGAAATTTGACTGTTTTTCTTGGTTTACTCACCATTCTCATTATTGTTTCCACCACATTGTATGAGGTCGCCCAAGCAAATCAGGAAAGTAATGTATTTCAACCTGAAGTTGGGGTTGAGCAGGAACTAGCCCAAGGCATGAAAGAAAATAAAGAAATTTTATGGCAGGGATTTCATTCACGAGTATTGAAATGGGAAGATAAAATTGTATTACGCCTTAAGGAAATTGGCGCTTACCAAGAGATTGACTCCAACGCTGTTGCCGCACTGATTCAGATTGAATCTTGTGGTCACAAGCATGCTACTTCAGAAAGCGGAGCCATGGGACTTGGACAAGTTATGCCTTTTCATTGGGCAAATCTTGATAAAAAAGAAAAGTACTATGCCTATCGACCGGCAGTAAATTTACCTAAAGCCTTCACCATTTTTGGAGAATGCCTTAAAAAAGCAGGTGGCGACTACTATCTTGCCTTTGCCTGCTACAATGGTGGCCCAAGCACTCTTGAAAAAGATCCAAGTTTGTGGCCTGATGAGGCACGACGCTACGCTAGATGGGGAAGCGGTATCATGAATGATATCAATTCGGGATTAGAAACAAGCCCAACTCTAAAAGAGTGGATGGATGCCGGGGGTGCTTTTATGTGCGAGGATAACTTCCAAAAAGATCTCCGCATAAAAATCTTTGGTGAATAACAAATGTACAACCCTTACGGGGCGATAATCTTGAACTTTAAGATAATCGTCCCGTTTTTTTTTGCCATATTTTTTACTAAAAACATGCTTTTCCCCAAAAAAACCACCACCGCCCTAGTCACCCCAAACACACCAACCACCGCACCCACTTTCAAGCAAAAAACCGGAAATAGTGGTAATATTCACCTTGAATTGAATCAACTTTGCTTTAAAGGAGGAGGTCGATTCTTTCAACATAACATGAGGGGCGTAGGGTGCTAGTTTGTATTTGCCAAAAGCACTCTCCTTGCCTAACCGCACACCCACACACCCCTCATGTTTATTTTTTTTCACCCACAAATCTCTCCCACCACTAACCCCACCTCACTAAACTAACCCTGATATAATTACCTTATGGTCGGCCCGTTTGTTGCATTCTTTTTAATCATGCTGGTGGGACTACTTTCTGCCTCACTTTTGAGAAAACTACACTTCCCTTGGGTTGTTTCTTTAATTATTGGGGGTATTATAATTGGTCCTCAAGCCCTCAATATCCTAAAACCCGACAGCTCAACAGAATTTATAGGTCAACTTGGTCTAACTTTTCTCATGTTTATGGCAGGCTTAGAAACACAACTATCCAGTTTTAAAGAACTTGGCGCGAAAATAGCTGTTTTAGCCTTTATCAATGGTTATTTCCCATTTTTACTAGGAGTGGGTATTGGACATCTTCTTGGTTACTCCCCTATTACAGCCCTCCTAATTGGAACTGTTTTTGTTTCATCTTCTGTAGCGGTTGTCATACCAACCTTAGAAGCAAACAATCTTTTCAATCTTAAAATTGGAAAATCGATCATGACAACTATAATCATTCAGGACGTGTCCAGTTTGATTCTTCTTTCCCTGTTGATACAAAACATCAAACCCACAACTTCCCTACCTCTTTACATTTTCTACCCATTATTAGTCGTGGCGATTATCTCGCTAAGATTTTTACTACCAAAGTTAAGAAAAATTTTCACATTTTTAACCGCTAAAAATGATGTTTTTCAAGATGAACTTAAATCAGTATTCTTGATTCTGATTGGTACAGTCATATTTTTTGAGGTCCTGGGACTGCACTCAATTATTGGTGGGTTCTTCGCAGGACTTGTCTTGTCCGATTCTATAACAGATAAAGTTCTCATGGGGAAAATTCGAGCCATTTGTTACGGCATCTTCATACCCACCTTCTTTGTTTTAATAGGCATGCACACTGATATTGGCGTGGTAATACACGCACAAGGAGCTTGGTTGGTTATACTTTTAGTTACGGCGGGCTCCGTATTCTCAAAATTTTTAAGTGGATTTTTGGGTGCAATTTTAGTGGGTTTTAATAAAAAACAATCTGTTTACTTTGGTGCCTCTTCGATTCCACAATTATCCACCACTCTAGCGGTAGCTTACAGTGCAAAATCTTTTGGTTTTTTGACTAATGAGCTTTTTACGGCTTTGGTCGTTTTGAGCATTGTGAGCACTTTTATAGGGCCTTTTATCATGAATTTATTTGATCGAGAATCCCTACGAACCAAAGAATAATTTCCCATTTTTAAAGCAGAAAGTGTGCTATAATGCCTGGTGACATAGTAGATGTCTTGTAATGCATGGATGTTTCGTTTTTTATGATCACCTTTCGTTAGAGACAGAAGTTAAAGTTTGAAAGGTGGTGTTCCACTTGAAAAAATTATACGTAGGTAATTTACCTTACTCATATAATGATGAGTCTTTAAACACATTATTCGCAGAATACGGAACCGTAATCTCTGCAGTAGTAATAATGGATAGAGCTTCCGGAAGATCCAAAGGTTTTGGATTTGTCGAAATGGAAGATGAAGACGCACAAAAAGCAATGGAAACGTTGGAAGGTCAAGAAATTGACGGAAGAAACATTAGAGTGAATGAGGCTAGACCAAAAAGAGAAAACGACAGAAGATTCTAATGCATTTAGGCTTTTAAGCCGATTTCATTAAGAAAATTTAAAAAATGACTGGGCGCTTTTTAGCGTCCAGTTGTTTTAGTGGTTCTCCAAGCCTTTTGCATCTCTAAAGCCTCTTCTTTGGAAATCTTTCTTGAAACAACCCCCATTTGCACCAACACATAATCACCTACAACAACCTCGTCATCGCCCATAAAAGCCTCACGCTCTTGATCTGGGTATTCGACAACAGCCTTTCTACCCTTGATTTCCTTAATTTTCCCAGGAATTGCTAAACACATACTATGTTATTATAAATGATATGGATCAGAATCAACAAATAGCGCCAAACGGAAAGAAGAAAATGGCTATTGGATGGTTTTCCTTTACCTGTTGCGAAGATAGCACCATTTTATTTACTGAACTTTTAAACGATAATTTTGACGCTTGGAGAAAAGTTGTCGAATTTAGACATGTTAACGCTCTCAAAACTAACAATAGACTAGAAGATTTAGATGTAGCTTTTGTTGAAGGCGCTGTTTCTTCACCCACACAAGCTAAAGAAGTTCAAAAAATCAGAGATAATTCCAAATATGTGGTGGCAATTGGATCCTGTGCTTGCACGGGGTTGCCTTCAGCCAGCAGGAATGACTTTGGCGATGAGCAAATTAATGAGAAAATCCAAGGTTATTTAGACAGATTTGACTACAGCGAAAAAGTTCAAAAACTGGAAGAGGTTATTAAGGTTGATGATAAGGTGGATGGTTGTCCTATGAATGTTGATGCTTTTTACGCTGCCTTAGATAAATATTTAAAAATTTTCGAATTGGCCTAAGCCTAGAAAAGATAAAAAAGGAAGCTTTCTTTAAAAACATGCACGACGGCGAAATAAACATAGAAAATATAACAAAAATTGAGGGTTCTGCTGGTTTGCAGGTGAAAATCGCAAACGGTAAAGTTAAAGATTTAAAATTTATCATTAAAGATTACAGAA
>Ga0255375_10026_pt1 | contig 23551 bp, 20 predicted proteins | sample ANMaggSeSYBR01H3_FD_182090 | JGI IMG/M metagenome (GOLD analysis project Ga0255375, IMG submission 182090) | Sediment cell enrichment communities from methane seep in Santa Monica Basin, California, United Staets - ANME aggregate JGI... | ecosystem: Environmental > Aquatic > Marine > Cold seeps >... | reverse complement strand
CAATGGCGTTATCGCAACTATTTCAGGTGCGACCTATTCAGCAATCATTGGTTTAACCGAAGGAACAAATTCAATAGATGCCATTGCAATGGACAAGGCAGGAAATATCGGTTCAAACTCAACTATCGTTGTTCTGGATACTATTGCACCTGCAATTACGATCGATCAAGTGACCTCACCAACCAATGAAAGCTCTCAGACCATTACTGGCACCTTTGATGAAACAGGTTCTGATATTGCCTCGATTACTGTCAATAGCGTTACAGCAACGATTTCAGCTGCGACCTATTCAGCAATCATTGGTTTAACTGAAGGAACAAATCCGGTAGATGTCATTGCAGTGGACAAGGCAGGTAATGTCGGTTCAAACTCAACTACTATTGTTCTGGATACCATTGCACCAGCAGCAAACATAACAGCACCGAAAAGCAATACTGAGATCAAATACTTTGAGAATATAATCAAAGGAAATGTAACTGATGAGCACTTAGATTTTGCTGTACTGAAGGTCAGTAATGGGTCAGGTACATTAACCTACGATCTAACCATCACTGACAATAGGTTTACTCAGCGTGTGGAATTTACTCCTGATCAGTCCAACACACTTGAACTGCTCGTATTTGACACAGCAGGCAATTCCAATACCGATATCGTAGTAGTCAATGTTCACAACAATACAATGCAGGCTAACTATAATGTCAACGATAGTGCACCTGTTTACATTGACGCTGTTAACGAAACAGACACTGAGATCGAGTTTTATTCAAATGTTAATGAATCAGTCACATTCACAGTAACTGCAAAAACAGACCAGACATTAGTAGATGAACTGAACAGTTCTGCATCTGTGTTTGGTGAGGTGGCAATGGGCAAGATCGTTGAGATAAACGTGACCGGTCTTGATGCTACGAATGAATCACAGGTCCATCACGTTCTTGTAAAATTCTATTACACTTTCGATGACCTAGATCTTGATGGTGATGGCATACTGGAACCTGGTGAACTGGATGAGGATAATATGTTCATCTACTGGAACGAGAGCGGTAACTGGACAAAGCTCTTAAAAGGTGATCCTTTGTGGGTGCTCAACAACGGTCAGGAGAAAATATCAGGCGATAATCCTGGTTATGTGTGGGTAGATGTAAAACATCTTAGTATGTTTGGTTTAGTATCACTTCCAGAACCTAAGCCAACTGAAGATGATGGAGACGAAGATACCAATGGTGGTAACGGAGGCGGTGGCAGTAGTAGTAGTAGTAGTAGTAGTAGTAGTAGTAGTAGTAGTAGTAGTAGTAGTAGTAGTAGTAGTAGCGGCGGCGGCGCTTCTGGCGAATTGTACGAGAACATAGCTTGTTCCGAAACAGACCGGCAATTTGTAAATCAAAACTATGATATTATCTACAGTTTTGAACTGGAATGCAACATCGTGCAGTTTGTTAAATTCACTAGTCTGAAAAGTGCCGGACAGGTTGCCACGAAGGTAGAGATACTTAAAGACACTTCTGCATTGGTAGATAATCCCCCGTCAGACATAGTGTATAAGAACCTGAACATATGGCTTGGAAACGCTGGATGGGCAACAAAGAGGAATATCGACGATGCCACTGTTGTTTTCACAGTAGAGAATTCGTGGATCGCTGAAAACAATATCGATGAATCATCAATAGCCCTCTATCGTTACAGCGATGATACATGGCATAAGCTGGTGACCAAAAAGATTGCCGAGGATGCCAATAGCTTACAATTTGAAGCTGAAACGCCAGGATTTTCGCCATTTGCTGTAACAGGTAAAGAGTTAGAGGGAGAACCCGGGGGTGAAGGCGTTATTGAGCCAACAGTAACAGCAGAGAAAACCCCAATCCCAACACCAACTGAAAAGAAGGGCATCCCTGGTTTCAGTCTATTTGCAGGCTTGTCGGTCTTGTTGATAGCAGTGCAGTTATTGCGTAAAAAGAACTAAATAGGGCTGTATCAGCCCTTTTTTTTTATTTTATTGGATGTATACCATCTATATCTATTACAACCCACTCTTCATCTATAGTAGGATTTGAATTTTGCAAGATTATGACATTATTTCGATTAATATCAGCGTAATTGATCTGGTCATTAAAATAATATCTTACCACCCAGTGCAGTCTGTCGTTTATTAAAGTCACTCCAACGACTTCAGCAGAAATTCCTTTAGCCTCCAATATTGAAGCAAATGCCACTGAAAAATCCTCACAATCGCCTATACCACCGTTTGCTAAATAATAATCAGGGTTCTGCCACATATCGCCATCTTGAGGATAATTGAACAAATTGTCATCTGTTTGATAATTAAAAACTACTGCACTTCCATTTTGTTTCCACAATAAAGCATCATCTGTTAAAACAGTATTTTCTGCATACCATGTTACCACTTCATTTTCAGGTATAATATACGACGATGCATCTTTTGGATATAAAATATGGTTATTCCAGTTCAACTTTCCCATTAGCCTTAATTCAGTTTCAAATTCTGGCATCTCTATAAGTATGTCCATATTTTCCGGATAATCATCTATACTTAAGGAATTATTAACTATTCCCAGGATTGTTGGGTATCCAATTACTTCACCAGAACCTCCTTTTAAATCTAATAAATGAAATTGAGGAAGATATAGTTGAGTAATGATCACTATCATAATAATTTCAATTAAATTGATATGATTTATCAAAACCCGTTTTTCAAAGCATACTGTTTTTAAATAATTTAATTCCATTTTTCACCAATCATCATTATTATTATTATGATGATGATGATTAGTATATTGACTTCAATGTATATAATTATATCTTAGTCATTGTGCTAATAATGATGAGGTATACTGTTTTGAAGACAACTGTGTGAATTTAGTAAAATTGCAACTATACAAGCAAAATAAGTTTTAAAGTTCATCATAGGCCCACAAGCCCATAACCAATAGCTATAGCTAACTTTTCAGCATATATGGTGAAAAAAATGTTTGAGATCAGATGAACACTAAGACTAAAAGAAGAGCCAGATACAAGTATTCTATTTTATTCACTGTTTCATTTTCCCCACACCAGCGCTACCAGGTAAAACATCCCACCCAGCACATCAGAAGGTTATACAAGCTCATGCATAGCAAAACTTGAGGCACACCAATTCTTATGGTGCCCGGAGCTTATTCTAATTGGATTTAAAAATGCTGCCTAAAACTCAAAACCCAGTAAAATTACATTTTCCAAATTGGGTTATCGATCCAATTCACTCAGTGCCACAGCCGGACATCCAACCTTGATTAAGTGTTCTGCCATCTTTGATGGCCTGTCCCCACCAGGGTGATATACCAGTGTAGCCTCTGGCTTGAGTCCTGTTACCATATCCACAAGCCCGGTCACATCCATATGGTCGCTAATATGTATGGCAGGGTAGTAGTAGTCCCGTCTGCCTGTAAGTACATATTTCTTCATGTTTCCAGGCAGTTTTCCCAGGTCCCATGGCGGCACGATAACCATACCCTCGTGCCTGCCATTGTACTCCAGTATCTCGTTAAGGGGTCCACAGTCACTCATAAGGCCTTTGGTCAGGTTATACCCCTTGCTGTCCATGGATATTGCGCCCTGCCAGCCCGCATTTCGCACCAGGCTTACCGCTCGCTGTGCCTTGCCGAAAGCGTAGGCCCCGAGAGCTACATTATCCCCTATCACCTGCTCAAGCCCACCCACATCGTCTTCGAAATAACAGGCAGGATCGGCCGGGTCACCGTAATTCGCCTCTGTTACAAGGAAATCACAATCAGGTAGATGCGACGAATCCTTTACATCCCCTGTGACCAGTATCCTGGTCCCGCACTCGTTCTCCCATGAAAAGGCAGTTGACCCGATGGTATGGTGGGTAGGGTGGGTGGATACCTCAATTTCGTTAATATCAATGGTATCGCCCAGCCCAAACGTTCTGCCTTTGTATTCCCTTCCGAAGCGAATCTCAAGCGCACGGGCAGTCTCTTCCGAGCAAACTGCATTTGAGGATAGCATGGCAGATTTGCCATTATGATCGGAATGGGCATGGGTAATAAGATATGCATCAGGCTGTACGAGGTCTTTCTTAAATGTCCGGCTGGTGTCAATAGCAAAAACATGCTTATCAAATGACAGGAATACGTGAGGCCGGTAGTTACCACGAGTATTGGTTAGCCTCATGGGGGATACACCCATACTTTCTATTATTGATCGAACCATTCCTTTATCCCGCTTTGATAGATCCTAAAACTTATTTCAATGCCTCATTCAGGTCCTTTTCCAGCACATCAGGCCTGGCAACGCCCACATATTTCTTAAAGATCGCCCCATTTTTCTCCATAACAAGAGTAGGTACGGCATGAATACCATATTTGCTTGATACAGCCATATTTGAATCCACATCGACCTTACTGAACTCTACTGAGTTTGCGAACTTTCCCTTTAATTTATCTATTGTCGGATCCTGCATCTTACAGGGTCCGCACCAATCAGCATAAAAATCAATCAAGACCACTTGACTCATTGTTCTCCACTCTTTTTTTGAGTTTTTGATAATATAACAGGCACACCAGGCATTTTTATTTCAAGCGTTAGTATATCCCATTGTTGGCGTTTTTACCTTTGTATCAATTCAATTACCAGTCATGTTATCCAACGTTTAAATAGATTATCAACTTTTCACAACAGGGGGGCCAACTAATAGTTCAAAATTCCAGGACAAGACAATGGGAATTGAAATCTGATTCTTGAAGATCAAAAAAACTCCATTCACAGTGTTTTTTGTGATTTATCTGTACATACAAGAAAAACAGAAATTGGAATAAACAATATGTCATCATGAATTTCAAACTGGTTTTTTGTTAGCACAATTGTCATCTTGACTTCAGGGATCCATGTAATTTCCTGCGTATTAACCTCTTCTTTATATTTCACCTCGATTCCAAGATACCCATCACCCTTGTAAATGAAATCTATTTCTTTGCCAGTACGAGTAGTATAATAGAACCACAAATAGGTATTCCATTCCCTTAGATATGGAATTTCCTTTGTCTGGGCAAGATGGTTTTCCACTATACCTTCAATTAGTACATCCTTGTTACTTGATACGATTTCCTTGCTGGCAGTAAAGCCGTCTTCACCAGATAATAGCGAATTGATGCTGTAAAAAATGAATGGATTTGAAAAATATATTTTCTTATCACCTTTAAATCGGGGAGTTTTTTTAGTGAAATCATATGAACTCAGCACATCTACCAAAAGGGAGTTCTGGAATAGTTCGAGATACTCGATAATAGTCTGGTGTACAATGCCGCCTGTACTTTTCCCTAAAGTTGTATAACTATATCTTGTACAGTATTTTGTTGCAATATTTTTCAGGATCTCTTTTGCTGTGGTTTCACTTCTTCGCAGCTTAGAAATGTCTCCAAGTATAAGCCTGATGAATGTTTCATATATTTTACCATCAATATTCCCGGATTCATGAATATATTTTTGAGCCAGGTAATCATTCACAACCAGAGGGATACCCCCGGTCAGGATGTATATTTCGAACAGCCAATCAAGTTCCTCTTTATATGGTAAGGCCTTCTTGATTGTGGAAATGTTAAAATTATCCATGTCGATTTTGCTATCTAAAATGGCATCCTTCGATTTTTTTAAGGCATTTGCCAGTTCATTGGATGTAGTGGATTCTGCTATTCTTTCGATGGATTGCAGGGCAAAATCCCTGAAACTCAGGGGTTTAAAGTAATATTCATTACCTTCCACTCTTCTTCCGGGAAGTCGTTCGGTTTTTTCCTTCAACTTGATAGGATTTGACCCTGTTGCGACTACTATCAACTTATCAATATAATTCCCATCGGCAATGGTTTTTAATTCCAACACCCAATCCTTTAGATATGTTATTTCATCCAGAAAAATGTATAATGCTGATGATTCCATATTTTGCTGTAGAAAATTTGATACCAGATTATGAAGTTCTTTTCTTGATGAGAGCCTGTCACATGAGATAAATAATATTGTTTGCGGGTCGGTGCCTTCATTAAGCAGCCTAAGGATTGTCTGCTTTATATAAGTGGTCTTACCTATCTGCCGCATACCTCTTATTATGTAAATGTTGCCGCTTTGCAGGTCGATGGGCTTTATTTTAAATTCTATAAAGGCCTCACTTAGTTCCCTCAAGTGACGGTCATATCTATGGAAGTCATTGCCAAACTTCCACCATAGATTTTCCTTTGATAGCTCTTCAAATCTCACATTTGGTTATTACAATTACCAAATGATAAACATTTTGGTAATCGTAGTTACCAAAATAACCGATATTTGGTAATCGTACTTACCAAAATAACCGATATTTGGTAATCGTACTTACCAAATTGCAGCATTTAACGATTTACAGTTACCAGAACGAACCTGCATTACCTTAACGTACACCCTATACCCGACAGCAGGTCATTTACCTTCCTGTGAACATCACTGGCATACAGGTCACCTCTGATGATTATCCTGATAGTTACACTGGTACTGTCGCTGTTAGGGTGAATATAAACATCAACTACCTTGACTGAAACCACACCGTCCACCTGGGAAATGATATCTTTAATAATCTCTGGTCTGGCACCGTGTGGGATGAATGCGGATACATCCCGACTTGAGTGGTTAAGGTTGTTCTTCTTCCATTCAAGCAGTTCATCTATATGCAGCAGGCAGGTATTCTCAATCTTGAGTTCGACCTCCCTGCCCCCCCGCTCAATAGTCACCATAAGTGGCGTCACCTTCCTGACCGTGCCAATATGGGTCACTCCTGAATACTGGTGACGCAGTCCCCGCTCTTCACCAATGGAATCAACAAGTTCCTGGAATTCCAAGATCTTGGTATTGATCAATTTGTCAGAGCGTCCAAGTGCGGCCTGGGTATCGCCAAAATGAACCGCTGATCGCCTTATGATATCAACAAAACCCTGGATATCGTTATTGTTGACCTTATCTGACATGTCCTCGCACACTTTCATGAATGCCTGGTGGACAGCCTCCACCTCCGGATTCATCTGGATCATGGCATAAAGGTACGGGTTCTGGGCCAGTATTCTGCCTACAAAGTCCAGCATGATCTCATAGACCGGGCTCATGAACCTGCGGGATGCGGGCACGTCAAAGTCCAGTTCTGCCATGGCAGCACCGATAGATATGTATGCAAAATGGGTCAAACCCTGTACCACAGCCATCATCCGGTCATGTTCCTGCGGGGTTGCCAATTCGATATGGGCACCCTGCTCCTCATACAATGAACGGATCACAGGAAGCCAGTGTTCACTACGTTTTTCAACAGGCACCAGTATAATGATCTGGCCCTGCAGGTCAGGGATGGTGGGGCCGAACATAGGGTGTGTGCCAAGTATCTCCACACCATCAGGTGCATATTGCTGCATAGCATGCACGGGCATGGTCTTGACCGAAGTAATATCCATGAGCAAACTGCCCGGTTTCATTTTCGGTGCAATATCTGCTATCACCTGTTCGGTGAGATCGATTGGAACTGATACCATTACCACATCAGACAGTGCCAACTCCGTATCCAGGTCATCGGCAAAGGGCACGCCAAGTCTTTCAGCGATATCCTTCCTCTTATTTGCACCCCAGACCGTTACATTCCATCCATGTTTTTTGTAGAACCGGGTGAACCACTGCCCGGTCTCGCCTGTGCCGCCAATTATCAGGATCTTCACATTATCCACTGCTATTTCATCTACCGTAATTTCATCCACTGTTATTTACTTCCAAGTACATCCCGTACTGCCTGCTCCATTACGCCGACAGGTGGTTCGATGCCGGTCCATATCCTGAAACTTTCAGCACCCTGTAGTACAAGCATCCTGATACCGTCGATGGTTACGGCCCCGGCTTTTTTAGCTTCCAGAAGCAGGCGGGTATTAAGCGGGCTGTACACGATATCGAATATCACCTGTCCGGCATGCATCATATCTGCAGTGACCAGGGTCCGGTCAGTGTCAGGATGCATCCCCACTGATGTGGTATTTATTATAATATCAGCATCTGCTGTTAGTCCGGGCAGTTCTTCCAGGCCCGTACCATTGGCATCTCCCACTGACCTGACATTTCCAGCCAGCTCTTGTGCCTTTCCAAGCGTCCTGTTTGCTATTGTTACCCTGGCACCATCCTTTGCCAGCTGGTAGGCCACGGCCCTGGCCGCACCTCCGGCACCAAGTATCAATACCCTGCTACCAGGGATATCCACACCAGATGCTGCTAAAGCTTTCACTGCACCGATACCGTCAGTATTATGACCGACAATACCGGTAATGCCAGCAATGGTATCATCTGAAAACTCTATAGTGTTCACTGCCCCAATAGCTTGTGCCATAGTATCCGGCTCCACGATCCCCAGTGCTTTCTCTTTAAGTGGAATAGTAAGGTTGAGCCCACCAAAACCCATGGCCCTGGCACCTTTAATAGCACCTTCAAGGTCATCCGGGGTGACCCTGAACTTGTGGTACTCACAATCCATACCCAGGGCCTTATAGGCAGCATTGTGCATAACAGGTGACAGGCTGTGCTCTACAGGGTCGCCGAACACCGCAAATATGGTTTTCAGATCAGCACCTCCATGAAATGTTTCAATTCATCTATCCTCAACTGGCCCGGTGCCACCGCATCCTCCACTGCGCCATAAGTAAGCACAGAACCATAGATGGGGGCCACCACCCTGGTATGACTTCCCAGTTTACCCATGGCAATGGTACTCACAGGAAAGTCCGCTTCCTGTGTAACCGTAAGGAGGGCCAGTGTATCAGCAGTGCTGTTGGGGGTCACTGCAAGTTTGGCAATATCTGCAGCAGCCATGGCCTGCTGCAATGTAGCCATCATAACACTGGCAGGGGGCGTAGCCTTAAAATCATGGGACGAGATTATCAATACCCTGTTCAATGATCTTGCCGCATCCACCACCCTGTCGCGCAGGGGAGCAAAAAGTTCCACGTCCACAGCATCCACCCTGGTCAGTGCAGACGTAAGCAGTTCCACCCTGGCCTCCTCACTACCGTCCCAACGTCCACCTTCCTTTTGGCAACGATTGGTGGCAATAATAGGCAGGCCAACCTGTTCATGTAATTTATCCAGCAGATGGGCCAGTTCATTTTCATCCTTTATACCCAGCAGGTCTATCCTTACTTCAAGGATGTGGGCACCCATTGACTTGGCCTTACTGGCAGTCTGGATGGGGGCAGCACCAATGGCAGCCACTATGCCCGGTCCCAGTCCAAGGTCAACATGTCCTATCCGTACCATTCCTTTGTACCGTGTTATTTGAGACTTTTTATAATTTCCTGGAACGGTTTATAACCACAGAGTGCACGGAGAGCACAGAGAAACAATAACGCTCTGTGTGCCTCTGTGTTCTCTATGGTTGATCTTCTTTGCCATGATCTATTTCATCCAGAATAAATTAAAAAGTCTCTGTTATTTCTCGATAATGGTTTCCTCGATCTTCATACCAAAATGCCGGGCAGTATCCTCATAATTGACCATCACTTCATCTCCTTCCTTCAGGACGGCTACTGAAATGGGTTTTCCGTCCTTGCCTACAAGTTTTATGGTCTCGGCATTCTGGAGTATGGTCTTGACAATATAATCATCTACCATAGCTTCAACAAGCAACATGGGTCTTCTCTCGATCTTGACCCTTCCAACAATGGCAGGCCTCTGGCATCCTTTGGAATCCACTACCAGCACTTCATCCCCTGCACTAAGTTCTGAGAGGTACTGGGTTCGCTCACCCACCTTGACATAGGCATGGACCGCACCCGCATTCACCCTGAATGGCCTGGCTGCGACATAGGGGCTGTCCTCTGATTCGGAATGTACCAGGAACAGACCGTTGGACTGGCTGCCAACCAGCATACCTTCACCCAGCGTCATTAAGGAACATGTGTCCACACAGACACGGTCCCCCATTCCAACAGGCTTGACCTTGGTGATTGTGGCAACACTAATGGGTATTTCCTCAGACCCGGTCTGCTCTACGGCCTTAACCGTTCTCTTGATCTCAGATAGGTCATCGGTATCCAGGAGCACCCCGTCTGAACCGTGTTCCATTGTCTCGTATGCGACTATAGTCTCTTCTGCATCCCTGACACCTGATATGATCTTAACGTCCAGTTCCTGCAGGGCTGCGATGAGATTCTCCAGCGGGATGACTTTCCAGTCTGTTCCCACCACTATGATATAATCACAGACCTTGCCCAGTTCGGCAGCAAATTCTTCGTACTGTTTATCCTGGATCACTACATATCCGGCTGTGGTCAACCCCTTGTCCTTTAACTGGATGGCCAGGTTGATATCCCTGCTTCCGGACAGGTCATTTGGCAATGGATGTGTGCCGTCACCTTCGCTGTTCTTACCCACAACAAAGACATCTGCATCTCCTTCCCCATCCCTGACAAAGGCAGCCACTTTTATGCTGCCCAGTTCCCGTACCAGGGAAATATCGTCTTCATTGACCAGGATGAAGTCTACTCCGGATTCAAGTCCGGTAGTGATTCTCTGTTTCCGGTCATCCCAGTCCCCTGTATCTGCTTTTATCCATAATGTCTTATCAACGTTCACTTCAGTTCCTCCAGGGCTTCCTCCACACTTGTATTGTTATGCACTATCCTGGTGATTGCCCTGGTCATCTTTGTTGGATTGGGATGTTGAAATACATTTCTACCTATGGCGACGCCCCTGCCACCTGCATCCAGACAGCCCTTGATCATTTCTAAAAACTCAGCATCAGTCTCGGTCTTGGGACCGCCTGCCATGACCACAGGGACCGGGCATCCGGCAACAACGTCCTTGAATGTGTCAGGATCACCGGTATAGTTGGTCTTGATCACATCGGCTCCCAGTTCTGCCCCTGCACGTGCGGCATGTGCTACCAGTTCAGGGTCATTGGAGTCAGTGATGTTCTTTCCCCTGGGATACATCATGGCCAGCAGGGGCATACCCCAGATATCACAACTTTCAGCAACATTGCCTAGTTTTTTCAACTGGTCAGATTCGGTTTCGCTACCTATATTGACATGAACGCTTACAGCATCTGCTCCCAGTTTGATGGCCTCTTCTACTGTACATACAAGCACTTTATCATTAGGATCGGGTCCAAGGGCAGTGGATGCACTCATGTGGATGATAAGCCCCACATCGGACCCATAACCCCTGTGTCCGTGCTTTGCCATGCCCTTCTGGAGTAATACCGCATTGGCACCACCATCGGCAACCTTATCGACCATCTTTGGCAGGTCTACCAGCCCGGTCACAGGGCCTACTGATATGCCGTGGTCCATTGGTATTATTACCATATTCCTACTCTGCCTGTCCAATATTCGTTCTATTCTAATGCTTTTTCCGATTTCTGACATAAGTCCACCCTACTGTGTTAGTGTGTGACATACTAACACGATTTTCTATATAAATGTATCGTTTAAAGTAATCGCTCATCCCATTAGCAACCTGCGAAATAATTATATTGAAGTTGTGCTTTATGGAGATTTGGATCAGGAAAATATTTTCCTGAAAAAAGAATGTCCTGTAAATTTCACATCATTTCATCTGGACAGATAATATGTGTTATTTACAGGATTTCCACAATTAAAATTTTCTACAAAAGCCCACTCGGCTTTAAAAGTACTTTCAAGGTTGATTTCTCAGACCTTGGGTTTCGGAGCTTTTCTGGCTCTCACTTGTTCATCATACTTCTTGAGTCTATCTTGTTCTTCTTTAGAGACTTTAGATTCAGCCATTTTATTCACCTCTTATTCAATGTGTTCTGCCTGCCAGCACTCATTGCAGGCATATAAGCACACTTTGATTTTTCGCCCAGTCCTGTATTTAGTCCTGAAAACGAAACTAATAGTAAGTTTCAACTGATTGTACATAAATATATGTGATAAATACCAGGATGATTTCAGGCATCCTAAAAAATAGGCAATTTCACAATCGATCACCCAGCATCTCGCTGAGGTTCAACTGCCTGGTATCCTTTTTAACCTGGAAGAAATCACTGGCAGTAGTGGTGACCTGTTCCCTGTATTCGGGCAATGTATATACACCCAGTCTCCAGTTATCCATATGTGCCTGCTCCAGGTTGCGTACTATGGGTGATGCCTCGTCCAGCCGGACCATCCTGCCGTTGAACACAATATTGGCCTTCATTTCACTCATGTCTGGCATCCCTGGTATATCCACAATCACATACTCGGCAGGTACGCCTGCTTCCCCGGCCAGTTCCTGCTCAAGTCGTTTTGGGCTGTTGCGGTAACGCTCCACCACTTCCCTGTTTACCGATGCCAGGCTGGCATACAGTGAACGTTTGAAGAGTTTACGTTCCCGTATCCTGGTCATCAGTTCGGTAGCATAACCGCCGGCATCCATCAAACGTGCTTCCAGCATGCCGTCATCCATGGATTGCAGCCCGGCAGTTTCCAGTGCCCCTTCGGAAATAGCAGCCTGACAGGCTCGCAGCAACATGGTCTCTGCAATCCTGCTTACATGATGGTAATATACTGTAGGGTGCATGAAAAACCTGGACACCAATAAGCTTTCACAAGCTTGCAGGCCCCCTGGTTCTATCACGAATTTTCCCTCATATAATTTAAGGGAATGAATGAGTCTTTCCAGGTCGATAACGCCATAGGCCACACCAGTATAATGGGCATCCCGTACCAGGTAGTCCATACGGTCCATGTCTATCTCGCTGTTTAGCACACTACCTATTTGGGTCTCACCCCTGATGTGGCCGGTGATGCTGGATGGCTTGATCGAGAACTCATCCAGGATGACTGCAAGTTCAGGCTGCCTGAGTATGTGGGATATCTCATCATGCCCACGTCTTGTATATTGCCTGAGCAGGTCTTCGGTGACATGTGAGAACGGACCGTGCCCAACATCGTGCAACAGTGCGGCAAGCCTGACCTCATCGGGTGTGTCATGGTCAATGTGCTTAAGCAACTGGCATGTCAGGTGATACGTACCCAGGGAGTGCTCAAACCTGGTATGGTTAGCTCCAGGATAGACCAGGTGTGACAGGCCGAGCTGCCGAATCCTGCGCAGCCGCTGCATCTGGGGTGTATCGATAATTGCTAGTGCCAGTTCATCCAGTTCGATATAACCGTGAATGGGGTCCCGCACTACCTTCATGGTTAAGGAATTATATTTAAGATAGATAAACATATGGCAGTTCATATGCATAAACAAGGAAAGTGATGCTTATTTGCGGGTTCACTACAGGTTGAAAGAAACTATTGTAACACTGGGCGCTGATAAGGAAGAATATATCGAGATAGCTAGGGTTGCTATTAGGAAACAGCGAAGCCTCCTTGAGGGTTATATCAGCTCAGACCCTTTTTTCAAGATCACACTTGAACCCTATGATGTGCCGGACTCAGCCCCTGATATTATACGCAGGATGGCAGGGGCATGCAGTACAGTAGGCATCGGGCCCATGGGTGCTGTGGCCGGGACCATTGCATGGATGGCTGTAGAGGCCATGGTGGAGGCAGGAGCTACTTATGCATTTGTGGACAATGGAGGGGATATTGCGCTTTTTACTGACCGGACCCTGTTAATTGGTATATTTGCCGGAAATTCTCCTATAAAGGACCTGGGGCTTGAAGTGCAGCCAGGTGACACTATCCAGGGCATCTGCACTTCATCGGGTACGGTGGGGCCGTCTATCAGTTTTGGGACTGCCGATGCAGCCCTGGTGGTGTCCGGGAATGTGTCGCTGGCAGATGCGGCTGCTACGGCACTGGGTAATGCTGTGCCGGATGAGGGCAAACTTGAGGAAGCCTTTGATGTGGTCAGGGGAGTGCAGGCCATCCAGGGTGCAATTGTGATCAGGAATGACGGGTTTGCGGCATGGGGAGAACTGCCGAGGCTGGCCAGGGCCAGGATGAAGCCTGATTTTATTACACGTGGTTAGGTCGTTTTTCTCTGGGTGATTGTACGTTATCAAAACCGTTTAAAAAATAGTATATATCATGAAGTTAAGTAATTGAATGTATAAAAAAAATGTATGATATTATATAAATGTAAATTTTAAAATCCCAATGTTATCGGGAGTGAGTTGATGTACAATAAATTTACCACTGAAATCCCCAGAATAGAGCTTTCAGAGTTCTGCAGGAAAAATTATATTCGTATCCTGTCAATTATTGATTCCCCCAGTCAATGGAATGGTATATCGGCTGATCATGTCAATATGCTTGTTGAATTCGAACCGAACCGTATACCCGGGCTGATCAAATTAGGTAAGATCAAGATTGAGTTGTCAGTACTTCTCGGGTGCATTGTGGATATTTGGACATCACCGGATATCAGTCATTACTTCAGGCAGGAAGTAATAAGCTCTGCAGAACCGCTGTATGCTTAGGGTTGATTTTTGGCAGGACCAGTCTACTGTGTTGTGGAGTAAGTAGTAGTTGGCAGTCATTAATTAGGGCTTATGTTCGGGCAAGTGAGTTTTTCTGTTCTGTTGATACATGATTATACTAATCGTGTTTCAACTATTTTTGCTTCAAGATATTATTAAATTGAGGAACATGGGGGGGTTGTCTGCTGTGTTCGGTATGGGGGAAATATTATTCTAATAACTTTAATAAGTCATAATATTCATTACAAATCAAATACACTGTATCATTTTTAACAAGGAATTACTCACTTATGCCCGCAATAATTTGAGTATAAAAAATTATGCTTCATGTTAATAAAATAATTATGAAATGAGTGAGGAGAGTAAGCCCCCTTCTGTTTTAGCGGCACTTCCCTAAAGGATGTGATCCGCCCTATAACGGCATTCGGCTAAGCGCCAACTCCGGACCGGCCCCGGACAGGCATATGGCCCCTGTTTGGCTTGCACCCACGAGGATTCACGCGTTCCATCCGCCTCCCGCGCGACCTCAGCTTTACAGCATCATAGCATTGACGCGGAGCGGTATCGTTTCTGTGCCATCATACAGCCTGCCATAAGGCAGACCGTGTGAGCCACCGGTTTTAGACGGCAACTGCCAGGACTCTCGTCCTACGCCCTCTACAGGCGTTCGTGTATCCGGGTGGTGGGGGGACTTTCCTCAGGTCAGGTGACCCGGCGGCCGTCCTTCCTCTCTCAGAGTACAATAGTATGCAGGCTTGATATAATTTGGGTCAGCCAAAAGAAATAGCCTGAAGAAAGATTATTGTCTCTTGATATAGAATTCCCTGACGACATACAGTATGGCCGCTATTATTGCCAGGTCAAAAATGGAACCTATAAGGTTGGTATATCTATAGTCAAAGAGGTCATAGATGGCGTCGTGCATGCCCCGGTAGAACCCGAAAGAGGCAACCAGCAATATAAGCAGCATGATTAAAATCAGGCCAGTCTTGAATAACCTGACATTGTCTGTATGGCCTTTTTTCTTAACAGTTTCATTCTCTTCCATCCATCTCACCTGACCTTATTTTTTCTTCTTCCCAGTATCACAGCCACTGCCATCAGACCCACAATTGCGCCCATTATACCAAAGCCCGGTTCTCCCATCTCCGGGGCTCCGTAATCCCCTGTCCTGTACACATCATCAGGGGGTCTAGGGGCAGATTCTGGCACAACAAATTCAGTAGTAATGGTCTCTGTTGTACTCACAGACCTGGTCTTCGTAACCACATCTTCATCACCTTGACTGTCGGGTGCCATGAATAATGATACGCCATATTCGGTAATGATGCGGTCATTCTCGAATATCATTACCTCCACCCTGTAGTCCCTGTCTTTTGGCACTTCAAGTTCGATATTCTTGACCACAGTGGTATCTGCCTTTACCACGCCTACATTGATGTTGCCGCTTTGGCCTATGAGGTTGGTCTTTGCATCCCGCAGTTTCACCAGTGATGTTAAGGGTGACGAATCCGACCTGCCGTAGTTATCCAGGAAGGTGGTCACCTTCAGGATGGTGGTGGTATCACCTCTTGATAACATGGCCACATCCACATCGCGGATATTAATATATGAATGCTTTGGGCTGGTGAGCAGGGATTCGAGGCCTGATATGGTAGCAGTGCCCGAAGTTATCTGCCCGCCATCCTCATACAGTGTTACTTCAATGCGGTAGTTGCCTGTAATTGGAACCTTTAGCTCCACTGTACCGTTCCGTGTCCTGTCCTTACCGATGTTGCCCATGGATATTTTCTCATCTGCCATGAGCAGGTTGGTACCCAGATTGTAGGCTTTTGCCTGTATCTCGACTTCACCGGAGGTCTTGCCGTTGTTGCTTACGTAGGTGATGATGTTGAGCCGGGCGGTGTCGTCATCGATGACCTCGGCCGAGATGTCTACCTCATTGATGGCAAGGCTGGTGGTTTCATACTCCCGAAGGCATCCCCCTGCCAGGACCGATGCGAAAATGAGTGCTGTTACCAGCATGGTCTTTACTGCAGGCGTTAGGTTCATAGTATTAATTGGGGGGTGCTATTAGTTGAAATACTTTTCCGTAATTTTTTTGATAAATTGCACGTGATTATACACATAGGATATAAAAATATTAGACAGCAAGCAGAGCTTGTTTGTAACAGTCACATCCAACATAAAAACCCAAATGCAAATCGTATAATGTGCACTGACATAATCAGTTATACATAAAAGTCAGCTAAAACTTAAGGAAATATTTTTGGACTGATTTTTACTCTCTGTATCCTCTATGCCATCCATGGTTTATTGCTTTATCACTTGTTGGAATTTGCATTTTATTAGTTAATATTGTCTGATTTTTAACTATAAAATATACCAAAACAAATTGTAACGATCTCGAAATCTATAAAAGCTTATATACTTTCCAGATTGACAACAGACCAAAGGAAAGTGTAATAGTCATGAATCAGCAATATGCAGTCCTGTTAACTGATATTTTCAATGATATCCTGGCAGATATGCCTGATGACATGATCGATCGTTTAATTGCGGGGGAAGCGACAAAAAAAGACGCTCAGGTACTGCTGCGGTGTGACCCAATTCTTATATTTAAGCTGGCTGACAGGTTAAGGGCCATTCTGGTAGGCAATACTGCAACATATATAATTAACAGGAATATTAATTTCTCAGACCAGTGCATTGGTACCTGCAGGTTCTGTGCATTTAAAGGATATAAGGGGTTCAGGTTGACCACTGGGGAGATCATTGACAAGGCAGGGGAAGCTGTTCGATTGGGTGCTTCGGAGGTATGTATCCAGGGCGGCCTGATGGAAGATATGTACCTTGAAGATTATTGCGGCATTCTCAGTGGAATAAAATCCAGGTTCCCACACTTACACATTCATGCTTTTTCGCCCATGGAAGTATTTCACATGGCTAAAAATAGTAAAACAGCTATTAATGAAACCATCCTGGAATTAAAACGAGCAGGGCTGGATACAATGCCTGGTACTGCTGCCGAAATTCTTTCAGAAAGGGTCCGCCGGGAGATATGCCCCAATAAGCTTACAGTGGACCAGTGGACTAAAGTGATAATGACGGCGCACCGTGAAGGCATACCCACTACAGCAACAATGATGTATGGGCATATTGAAACCGAAGAAGAGCGTATAGACCATATACTTAAGATAAGGGATATTCAGGCTGCGACCGGAGGTTTTACAGAGTTTGTACCCCTGCCTTTTATGCCCTACAATAATCCACTTGGCAAAGAACTGATGTCTCAAGGGGCATATGCCACAACAGGTGTCGAAGACCTTATAGTACATGCCATGGCGAGGATATTGCTGTTCCCACATGTGAAAAATATCCAGGGTAGCTGGGTCAAGCTGGGTAAGAAAATGTCACAATTCTCCCTGCTGTGTGGTGTAAACGACCTGGGCGGCACGTTGATGGAAGAGAAGATATCAAAGAGCGCAGGGGCAGCTAATGGGGAATACATGCCGCCGGAAGAATTTGAATGGATCATCAGGGGTGCGGGGCGTGACCCTGTCCGGAGAGATACGCTATACCGGCATTTAAACAATAAAAATCTTATATAGTAGTGTATCAAATAACTACTAATGATAATTTCCTGCTTGTTGCCTATGAACTATAAGAATCTGCTCAAGGACCGCAGTGGAGTATCTCCTGTTATCGGAATGATCCTGATATTAAGCATTGTTGTGGTTTCTATCGGGATAATCTATACTACGGGAATTCCTTTTATTGATTCGATAAAATATACTACCCAGGTATCTAACGCCAAGAATTCTTTTTCGGTCCTGCAGAATGATGTCCTGGAGATCATAAACGGTCCGGTAACCGGAGCTGGTATGGGCCGGATAACTAAAGTGAAAATGGGCGGTGGATCAATATTTGTTGAACCTCAAAACACTGAAATCCAGATAAGTTACTCTGGCAGCAATAATCCTGTTACTGCGGTACCGGGTACTATAAGTTATAAGTATAAATCGCGGAGCGTGGTCTTTGAAAACGGTGCGACTATCTCCAAGTATTCAACCGGTTCATTTATGGAAATAGACCCGCTGATCTATGCAAGTGACCTTGGCTCAGGTAATATCGGCCTGATGATCCATATCATCAATGTCACAGGGACAAATAGTTCCATTGGTGGTGAAGGGACTGGAAAGATCCGGACGTCATTTGAAGGGAGGGGCAATCTTTATTCAGGAGAAGTAAATAGTGTTAATATCACAATCTCCAGCCAGAATGATGACTCGTGGGGTCGCTATTTCAATGATACTTTATTAAATGCCGGCCTTGCTTCAAGTGATTTTTCAGTTGATCAATCCGACGGCAATGTGGAGATAGAAATTGATGTTTCAGGCAGCGGTAATTATATTCAGCTTTCAATTTACGAGACTAAGATATTGGCAAGAGTGGAGTGAATGAAAAATGAGGGTGTTGCTTAACGATGAAGATGGGCAGGCAATACCTGTGGAATATATTTTAATATTTACGATTTCAATGATATTCCTTGGATTAATGACCATGACGTTCAATTCAGTAGTAGATAGTTCTTCAAGACAGGCGATTTATATTGAATTGACAGATACTGGCAACCTTATATCCTCTGCTATTACAAATACATATCTTACTACTCCTACCGATGGGGTAAATAGTATTTCCCTGGATATACCTGCTGAAATTGCAGGCACGGGTTATTTTGTTGAAATATCAGATGATGATCCTTTTAAGATAGACAATAAAGTATTAAAATTGACATCTATGCGAAAAAGCGTCACTGCTTATGTTCCACTGAACTCTGTTGATGCCCTTATAAAAATTAATGGATCGGCTTTAAGTGATTCCGGAAAAATATTGATAATAAGTAATACTTCTGAGATTACGATTTCCCAGGGATAAGACTATGAGATCATTCTATTTAACAGAGGATGAAAAAGCAAATATAAGTATGGACTTTTTAACGGCTGTAGCTGTAATTGTCATTGCATTTATATTTGCAGTAAGTGTCCTTTCCAGTATTATTACACCTTATTCGGGATATTCGAAAGAACTGTATCCTACAGCCGACCGGGCAGTAACGTTATTGGTTGAGGATGAGGGGTACTGGGAATGTGATGGTGGTGAAGGGACTGATTGGGAATTCAAATGGAATTATAGTGGGAATTATAATTATTCAAATGTCACTAAAATCGGTTTACTGGATAGTAATGAAAAAAATACGCTGGATCCAGGGAAGATCAACACTATTATGGAGAATCAAGGTTCGTGGTGGGAATATCCTGTATCATCGTCATCAGGTCCTGAACTTAATAATGCATCAAGGGCCATGGGTCTTGGAAGATATAATTTTTATATACAAATCAGACCACTTAATGAGAGTAAATATAATGTGAGTGCTGCTAACCAAAGAGCAACTGAAATGGTGGGAGATAAAGGAGATGTCGTATCTGTTGTTCGATATTCAAGGATGAATCAACTTGAGCTTGTTGGTTTTGATGGTGCTACTATTTCTGGCAATCAGGATCTATCAAAACCTTTATTTGGTCTTGATAATAATAATTTTTCATACATTCTTTCTAATGGGGGTTCAGAATTTACTGTTGCTAATATATCTGGTCCTTCAACAGAGATTTCAAATATTTTAATTGGAATTAAATTAAATTCTGAATATGAAATTACTCCTTCATATGATCTACAAAATGATGAGTTTGAAATTTATAAAAATGGTAATCTCACAACACTTCCAGTATCTGTGTCAGCAGTAAGTGACATTATTAAAATTAACATTCCAATCGATAGTATAAATAAAATAAAAAATTGGGGATATGCAGAATTTTTTTATATCCAGTTAAATGGCGATGATTTGATGGCAATTGAACCTGGAATTACTTTTTTTAGCTCAAATTCTAAGATTGAAGAGTTTTCATTAAAAACTACTATCTGGGTGTGGTAAGAATGAAGAATACGAATAACATAACAAACAATGAAACAGCTCAGATGATGACAGTCGAGGCTTTTATGGGGGCTTTGCTGATCATCACAGCTTTGTTATTTGTAGTATCCCAGGCCCCATCTGGTGTCCAGCAAGCGGATGCCCAATCAAAGACCCAACTCATGCATTACGGTGAAGATACAATTGACCTGCTTAAGAACAGTCCACCACCGCTTGATAAACCTGATTATGACAATAAATTGCAGTATTATTTGTCTGAAAATAAATTCGATGATTTGAACGAATTTCTTAATGATACTCTACCAGATAATGTTGCATATAATGTCGAACTTTATGATGGAGGAAGGTATTTTACAATTATTCGAAATGGATATCCAAGTGGAAACGGGATATCCTTTAATGAGATTATAGTCACCAAGGGAGCACCTGCCGGCGGGGTTGGACATCTCACTGGTACGTCTATCACTTATAAGAGCTTTGGTAATGGTTCTCTTATTATCCCGATGGATAAAATGCAGAATAATAACATAACAGCATATAATCTTATTTTGAAAATCTCTGATCTTGGGATTCCTGTATATCAACTATTGATGGATCCGAGAGTTGAAGATTCTAGTGGAAATGATCTTGATAAGTCAGAATACCACATCAATACTTCACGTGATCCATGGGATGGGGCTGGTGGATATAATTTGAAGAGTTATGCCGGGGGTCCTTATGTGATTGATGTTGAAGATCTCACTCCAATATTTTTAGACCAAATCAAGGATTGGGCCGAAAATCCAATAGATGTACCTTCAAGCAAGATTGATAAAATTGAATTCAATGACATCATGGAACATAAACAAATTGACATTACTTTTACTTTGAGTAATGGTTCTACTAAAATTGTAAACATTACTACAGATAGTTCTAATGTTAATATTTTGAATACTTATGATTCTGGTAATGATTCTGAATTTCTGCACATTGATACTACAAGTATTGCATTTGATGACTGCAATAAGAGTAAAATAATCGGTATAGTGGTGTTCAATCAAGCACCTTTTAATTTGACAATAGACAATATTGCAATTAAATCCGACAGTCAAGTAGTGGTTAATATTACTATTGATGGAAAAGATTATTCAAATCCATCGTCTATTATTCCAGTAGATATTGATTTATTGCACAATGACCCTGCCAGAAAGGTAAAGGTTCATAAATCAGTAGAAAATTTTAATTACACACATACAACTTGGTTGACAGGCAGACCCCAGATTGCTGTATATCCTAAGGACGGGACTATGAGAAACTATTATTCTGATTCCGGAATATCTTATACTGTACTTGGTAATGACAGAATAACAAATGGAGACCTCAGAAACTTTGACATACTCATAATTCCTCATACCAATATCACTGAAGACAACATGAATGATGATGTTGCCAGAAATGTTACTGAATGGGTTTCAGACGGTGGTGTCCTTCTTGCAGAATGTGCTTCAATAACAGGAGTAGAAGACAGAGTAGAGGATGTTGATTCGGATAATCACTCATGGCATGGATTTATAGGGATAGATAATATCTTTAATACAACTAATACTGTTCAATTCATTGGATGGAACTCAGAACAGCACAATTTTAATTATTTTAATTATTCTCAAACAAATGGATCATATTTACACCCACTTGCACAGTCTTACACTACAGATGGAACACTTCCGGGAACTGATGGGACGATTTCAGCATTTCATTTAAAAACCGAATTAATGGTAGAAAATAGTCTTATTAATCCGGATAACAGTATTATGGCAGTACCTCAAGTAATTGAAAGCGGTGGACTGGATCATCCAAAAATAACCTTTATAGAAGCACCATTTGACAAAGGCACCGTAATTTATCTCGCAGGACATGACCAATCTACATACAGCCAACAGCGAGAACGTTTAATCTTCAACAGCATCCTATATTCAACTACAGCAAAAGTATATTCATACGGTCTGTTAGAAATCCGGATAACGATGTGGTATAAATGAAAGATAAAGTCTGTTTTAAATCCGATACATCGGCACAGATAATCATACTTTCAGGTTTTGTAATAGCCATTATTGTTCTCGGGATGGGGACAGTCCTTTATTCTGCAGCCAATTCCGGGCAGCAAACATCCATACTACAATCAGACAGGGCATATAATATTTTTGAAAATATCAGGGAAGAATATGGAATTGCATTAAGTGTCTCTTCTGAGAAAGGTGATATTGATCCTTTTAATGTTTCTAATACAACAATAATTCTCGAATTCGAGGATAGAATGAAAACAATCGTGGAATCCCACGGCTTTGTCCTGAACTTCACAAGGTATGAGTACTTTTCAGATAGAAAGCGAGGCAGTGTCAATATTTTATTTACAGACGGGAAAAAAGTATTCAATGATACGGTTATCTATTGTCTGGTTACCGGTAGGATTATCTATGATACTATATCGCCGGGAAATATCACTGATCTGGAAGCAAGAACTTATCCTTGGTGCGAAGGAGATGGAGTAGTATGGCTCAACTGGACTGCTGTAGGCGACGATGACTATGATGATGACACTTCAGCTAATAAGTATGAAGTCTGCTATTCTAATTCTTCAATCAAAAATTTGAATGATTTTGAGAATGCAATATCATGGGGATTTCTTTACGGTGCATTGAAAAATGGTAGTGAAGAAAATCGTTTTGTTTATGATATTGATCCTGGTAACTGGTACTTTGCAGTAAGAGTTTATGATGAAGCAGGTAATCCGTCTAATATTTCAAATACTGTTGCTGCAGAACCTTCTGGCTGGGCTCCGGAAATATATAATATTACTGCAAATAACGAGACCAGTACTTTCACAAAAGATGATTTATATCAACCCAACCTGTTTGCGAAAAAGGGTGATAATGTTACTATTCAGTTCCAGGTTAGAGATCGGGATGAAGATGATAATGTGACTATCAGTTTAATGGTAAGAAATCGCACTTTATTACCCAACGAAAGCTGGGATAATGGAGATTGGTTTGAAGGTGGTAATTGGTCAATGGGCAATTATAGCGATCAGATATTATCTTATAATAATATCACAGAAATTAACGAGAGTTGGGACTATTATTTCAATG
>Ga0255375_10007_pt1 | contig 33034 bp, 36 predicted proteins | sample ANMaggSeSYBR01H3_FD_182090 | JGI IMG/M metagenome (GOLD analysis project Ga0255375, IMG submission 182090) | Sediment cell enrichment communities from methane seep in Santa Monica Basin, California, United Staets - ANME aggregate JGI... | ecosystem: Environmental > Aquatic > Marine > Cold seeps >... | reverse complement strand
TCACCTGTAATACACACAAGACTTGCCTTCCCCTCCTCTATGGACCGTGATTCAAGTATGAACCTTACATCAAGATGTTGAAGCGCATGGCACACTTTTTTCCAGTCAACAGTCCCCTGTCCGGCAGGTAGATGCTCGTCCATGTGTAATCGGTTAAGAGTAATATTGTTATAGAACACGGATGACACGGATCCGCGCGGATACGAAAATAAATCCGTGAAAATCCGTCAGATCCGTCTCATCCGTGTTCGATTTAAATTAAATTGGAGAATCGTATGAAATCATTGGTCTTTTGGAAAAAAATACATACCGACTCTGTCAAACTCCTTAACCGATGACCAATGGATGGTCGTCTTTTGTACCATGTTTCCTCTGCACACTCAGCGTTTTTCAAAGCACTTGCGCTCTGTTCAAAAGTCAGTATCCGCAATATTTTCAAAATTTCCCAGATCAAACAACAAAAACCCCTCCTGCTCTGCAAACTTCTCTGCCCTGCGCGTAAAACCAGCTTTCGATATCACTGCAAAATATTCTGTTCTTTCCCTGGGATACCAGTTAACGAATCCGGATCTCTTCTGCAGATCCTCTAAAACACCAGCATCCGTCTTTTTGTTCTCCCATTTGCACTCACAAAACAGGATATCCTTTGTATTTTCATTTAAAGCAACAATATCGATCTCATAGGTATTCTTCCCTTTCTCACCCCTGAACCTGCCCCACTGCCTTCCGATCTTCCCAAAAACAAAAGGGAGTTTATTTGATCTGTTCAGTTCTATCAAAAACTGCTGCGCTATATCTTCAAACGATCTACCTGTATATGTGTTCAATTCCGCAGTTATCTTTTCCATCACACGTGAAGTGTTTCCTATCTCAAGCTCGGAATAGTTTGGATATATGTACCTGAACCAGAATCTAAAAAAATTGTCTTTTATCAGGTAGATACTTTTTTTGCTTTTTTCCTGTTCTGTAACCGGGATCTCTTTTTTCAGGATATCCATATCGTTGATCAGGACATTAAGATAATAGTCGATCGAAGTTGTTTTTAAGCCGGAGCTAGCGGCAATTTCAGACGATCTCGATACACCCTTTGAGATGTTTTTTAAGATGTTGAAGTAGCTATAACTGTCTGATATCTCAGTTTTTATCAGGATCTCGGGCTCGTTGTAGAGAATGCCTGTTTTTGACAGCATGCGTTGTATGTTTGCCATGACGTCCCTGCTCTCAACGTCTTCGAGGTATTTCGGAGTGCCGCCGTATATCGCATATATCTCAACAAGCCTGTTCATGGAAAACGAAGGAAACCACTCTTTTAGTGCAAAAAAGTTAAACGGCTGGAAATAAAGCTGCCCGGTCCTTCTACCGTACAGGGGGGATGCATGATCAAATATCTTGTGCATCATGCCTATTGATGAGCCTGAAACTATCAGAAACATTTTTGAATCTTTTGCATATCGGTCTATGAATTCCTGCAACAATGAATAAATGCCTTTGTTGATATTAAAAAACCTCTGGAATTCATCAAATATCACTATCATCTGCCTGTTCTGAGAGTGCACGAAGAGCTTTTCGAATATTTCGTTCCATGATGGTGTCCCGATGAAGCTCAGTCCGAAGCTCTCATGGAATTTTCCTGAAAGCTCAAGCCGGGTATCCATATCGTTAAGCTCAGGCACAAGGAAGTAATTGTAGTTTGACCTGTTTGTTATGAATTCCTGAATGAGCCTTGTTTTCCCAAGCCGCCGCCGCCCGACAACTGAAATGAACCTGAAGTCCTGTTTATTATACTCCTCTTCAAGATACTTCAGTTCATCTTTTCTGTTGATGAACTCAGATTTTATTGTCATAACAATTATTGTGTACACAATAATATTTAAATAATTCGCAATTAGATGAAGCGGGTGGTTTGATTTTTTAAAACTCCCTTATAGCAGATAGGTCTTAGTCCTGCCGCCATCGCCCCTTTTGCTCTCCCACTGCGAGCGAGAATCAGCGTGCTCAGCCCGGCCAAACACTGTGACAGACTGCGCACGTGTACTCTGTGTGCGGGCGGGCCATACGAGAGCGCCGCCCATTCTCTCATGCGCTCTCCGATTCCTGAGAGATCATAGCAGGTTACCCGTGTTTCTATGATATCACCCCATACCCCCGCGGACCAGCAAAACCGCACAACTTCGATTGTATGCGACAGAGACACAAAAACTTAGTGTCGCATACATCGCTAACTGCGGGGGCGCCCAATGCTTTGCACAACCTCGATCCCCTGTGGATATGCTTGAGGCGCTCTCACTCCGATCAGCATCAAAGCCTACCGCAGCGCACCTTATACTGTGCCATTTTGATGGAAGGCGTGGCTTCCATTACGCTCCAGCCACACCGCTTTTCATATTCGGTTACGAAAAATATTATGCCATTCATATATCAACGGATTGAATGATGGATAACTTATGAAAAAGATATATATTTATAGATTATTGTTCTATAGATAGTCTAAAGGGTATCAAAGAAATCAACGACAATTCTCAAAACTATCGCGACATGGTTCCTTCAAATTATGCCTCGATATGTCTGTAATATATTCGAGGTTAATAATGCCAACCTTAACAGCAACTGAAGCAAGATCTAAGTTTTATCGACTAATTGACGAAGCGGCGGTGGCGCACGAGCCAATTGTCATAACAGGTAAGCGCGGGAGTGCAGTGCTTATTTCAGAGGCTGATTGGCAATCCATACAGGAAACCCTTTATCTGCTCAATATTCCTGGCATGCGAGAATCAATTCGGGAAGGATTAGCTACCACAATCGAGGAATGCACTGGGAAACTTGATTGGTAATGTGGCGAGTCGTATTCACCAACCAGGTTCAAAAAGACGCCAAAAAATTATCTGCTGCCGGCCTTCGATCGAAAACTGAAAAATTGTTGAATATCTTGATTAAAAATCCATATCAGACACCCCCATCTTTTGAAAAGCTAATGGGGGATTTATCGGGAGCCTATTCTCGGCGTATAAATAGACAACACCGGTTAGTGTATCAAATTCTTGTTGATGAAAAAGTAGTCAAAGTTATTCGAATGTGGAGCCATTACAAATAGCTTGGCATAACGTATTAGAGATTCATGTTTTGCGAAGCCAAAAAAAATCCTGGGTTGAACTAAGGCGTGAATCGCATCCTTTAAGAGCGGTCTCGATTAGTCTGCATGTAGACTTAAGCAAGACCGGATCGGAGGCGGAATCTGTTGATGCACGGGTGTGCCTGATGCATTTACACACAGACGAATCCTGGTATATGTGAATAACTCAAGTATTCCAGATCGCTGCGTGGCAATTTCACTCTATGTGAAGAGAAGGGACTGACAGTTGAACCGTTGGGACCGGGACACATCCTCCGTACTCAGATGCGGATTAAAGATGGTAACAAAACTGTACTTGGATATCTGCCACACGTGCGCGAATCGTGTACAGTACATCGGTTCAGAAAATGAACACCAAATCAGCGTCAATCCGTGTAAATCGTGTCTGGAAAATAACTGGAAAATGATACAGTGTCGTTTCAATTGCCTGTAATTTCACCTGCAATTTGAATCGCCTGCAATATACCCAAGACTTGTCTTTCCTTCCTCTATGGACCGTGATTCAAGTATGAACTTTACATCAAAATGTTGAAGCGCATGGCATACTTTTTTCCAGTCAACAGTCCCCTGTCCGGCAGGCAGATGCTCGTCTTTTGTACCATGGTTATCATGCAGGTGCACATGTACAACCTTGTCAAGACATTTATCAAGAAATTCATCTACCCTTGCGTTGGTATTGGCATGCCCCACATCAAAGGTCAGGCCCAGGTTATCACGGTCAACCGACTCGATCATACCCAGCATTTCCTCTGCCTGCCTGCCAAAGATAAAATCCATATTGACCATATTTTCCACACCAATGGTCACATCATGTTCGGCTGCAAAATCACATAACCTCTGCAGACCCTGGATGTTGCGGTCCCATGCAAGGTCAGGCATCTGCATACCCAAAGGTGAAAGATGTCCCGGATGTACCACTGCCAGACGTGAAAAAGGTGCCGACAATTCGATTATTTCCGTCATCTGGTGAATGGTTTCGTCCCATATGTTCTCATTTAAACTTGCAAGGTTAAGGTCTGAGAAAGGAAGGTGGATCGTAAGGGTAAGGCCGGTCGTCTCAATGACGTTTAATATTTTTTCCAGGTTATCACCAAGAAGGGTCTGGTTCCCCTCGCAGACGATTTCCCAGCCTGAAAAACCCATATCTTCAAGTTCAAAGGCATAATCAAACGGGTCATCTACAACTGACCTGCAAGAAAAACCAATCTTACTTGGCGCAATTCCGGGACTCATGTTACCTGCCCGAGCTCACGGAAATAAGTGTTCCGTTATGGCGCCCGGCAGCAGCTTCATTGATGTTCCCAGGCTCCCTGCCATCGATAACAAAGGTCTTGATCCCGCACCGCTGGATGATCTTGGCTGCCAGCGGGTCCAGGGGCGAGTTAGAACCTGCGCTCATGTCAGTCTTCATTACAATATCAACCAGCTGGGAAGGCGTCATTGAAGATATCTTTTCTGCGTTGCTGTCAAGGTTGGGATCAGCAGTATATACCCCATCCACTGAAGTGGCATTTATGAGCAGGTCAGCCCCCACATATTCGGCCAGTACAGCCGATACCGCATCAGTTGTCTGTCCTGGTATCAGGCCTCCCATCACCACAACCCTGCCTGAAAGTGCCGCATTCCTGGCATCCTGGTAGCTGGTGAGGGGAACAGGATAAGCACTGTTTCCCAAGGCAACAATGAGAAGTTTTGCATTAATTCGAGTCATGTCGATACCGATAATGTCGCATTCCACTTCATTTGCACCCAGGTCCCTGCCAGCAGTTATGTAATCCCTGGCAATCCTGCCCCCACCGACGACAATATACGTGGTGTGTTCCTCTGCAAGTGCTTGTATACTTCGGGCATATTTCCTGATCCTTTCAGGGTCCAGATTGCTTGTAAGCACAGACCCGCCAATTGAAACCACTAATATCATTGCTTTTACCTGCCCCTTCTTATGTTATCTCAGGACTTAAATCCAAATGTTTTATTCAATGTAATTTGCTTTTTACTTTATCGTAGAAACCGTCGGCATTTATACGTACGAACCGGGCCGGTGTAGCTGCCTTTTTGATCCGGATGATGTCACTGGAAGAAATTACCTGTGAGAACTGCCCGTCCACCACCACTTCTGCTTCTTTGTCAGGCAGCAGCAGTTCCACCTTAATAGTACTCTGGCCGGGTACGGCCCACGGCCTGGAAGAGAGCTTGAATGGTGCCAGGGGTACAACTACTATGGTATCTACCTTTGGGTCAACAATGGGGCCACCTGCGCTCATGGCATAAGCAGTAGAACCGGTTGGTGTGGCTATGATCAAACCGTCAGCCCTCAGTTCTTCAATTTTATGTTCATCAACCCAGACCCTGTAAGCAAGCATCTTGGCAGGGTGGGCCGTGATGATAACCACTTCGTTAGTAGCTGGTGGAAGTTTCATGTCATTGATCCATATGTCCATCCGGAACCTCTCATCCACTTCAAATCCGGAAAGGACTGAATCTATGATATGGAGTGCATCATCAGCTTCCACATCCACAAGAAAACCCAGGGTTCCTAAGTTTATTGAAATAACAGGCAGGGGGTCATCCATGTGCTGGACTGTTCTTAGCACTGTGCCGTCCCCGCCGATGGTTATCACCATCTGCACACCAAGCTGGCGCATCCGGGCCACTGGGAAGCCTTCAATGCCCAGCTCACTGGCAGTACCCGGGTCAACATAGATGTCCAGTTTTTCTTTGAAATGTTCAATAATATCCCCTACTATTTCTACAGCACCGGGCTTATCGCAGCGTGAGACCACTCCTACTTTTGTTATCATTTATTTCCCCTTTAAACACTTCCGGTTTGAGATAATAAAAGTAGTATAATCTGTTACAGTATTATAACCCTATTGTTGTGAGTGCAATAAACTACTTAGTGACGTTAGCAGTTACTTGAACCTGAATTTCGACCTCTTTAGTAACTATGTCATTTGAAAGAACAAATGTGAATGGTGGGAATAAATATCGACGCCTTGTAGAATCAAGATGGGAGAATGAAAAAAAAAACGATTCGGAATATACGTAATTGTATCCAATTCGATAATTATTCTTGCTCCATCTCACTCCAGATGCGTAAAAACCGCTGCAGTGCCGTAAAGTGGGACGTGATTGCAATCACCACTATAACCCAGCCCAGCAGTTGCATAGAATATATCTCAAAAGGGTAAACAACATTTGCAGCAGTGACCATAATTATAAGTGCCAGTCGGTCTGCCCGTCCCATGATACCGCCGTAGTCCCGCCCTACTCCTACGGCCTGGGCCTGGGTGCCCATGTAGCTGGTTATCAGCACTCCTGTGATGGCGGCCGCTCCTATCATCCAGTGGGCATATCCTGCAAAAAATATGCCGCAGATGATTAAGGTATCGGCATACCTGTCAATGACATGGTCCAGCAGGTCGCCCCGGTCCGACTGGATGTTCTTCTGGCGTGCCATCACGCCATCCAAGGCGTCTGTGAATGAATTCAGTATAACAAATACCAGGGCTGCGGCAAGGTACAACCGGTTGTCAGGAGAATAATAGTAGGATACACCTGACATCAGTGCAAATATGAGCGAGAGCATAGAGACGTTGTTTGGGGTCAGTCCCATGCGGGAAAGGGCTGAGGCTGAAGGTTCCAGGATAAAGCTAATATACGGCCTGTAGGTGTTGAGGGTCATCAGAACACCTCCTCGCTCCAGTCGAACCGGCCGGGCAGATACCTTTCCACCTGCTCAAAGTTACCTGCCGCCAAGTGCTCAATTATCGAATCCACCAGGATGGCAGCGTCTTCGGGTGAGGATGTGGTGGTCTCTACTTCATAGACCATGTCGTGCTTAAGGGTGGTTTCAACCAGTATCACATCCAGTGCTTCAGCTTCCATATTTTCCCTGACCTTTTCCTTGAAATATGCCCTTTCCTCAAGCCTATGGGCCAGTACGCCAGGTCTGGTCCGTAGCACAATGACCGCATTGCTCCCTTCCAGGTAGTGGGATAAGTGTCCTTCAATGATTATTGTTACGGTCTCACCTTTTACCAGTTCATCCAGGCGTCCCTGGAGTGCTTCTATATCTGCCACCAGGGAACCGCGCATTTCATCCCTTCCGGTATGCAGTCCTTCATCAGTTATCATCCGGTTAATATCTATGATCCTGTACTTCTTACCCAGTATGTGGCATATGGTGGTCTTACCAGTGCCGGGAGTACCAGTCAATGCAATTATCATGATGGAGTACCAGTCAATGCGATTATCATAGGGAAGTGCCTGTCAATGCGATTATCATAGGGGGGTGTCAGTTAATGTGATTATCATAGGGAGGTGCCTGTCAATGTGATTATCATGAGGTATGCCTGCCAATGTGATTATCATGGAAAGTGCCTGTCAATGAAATTATCATGATTGCAATATACGGGTAAGTGCGTCCACAAGCCTGATATTCTGGGTAGGGGTGCCTACAGTTATCCTTATCAGGCTTTCCCCCGCATCCCTGAATGATGTGCAGTCACGTACGATGATGCCATTTCCCAATAGCGCCTCCGTGACATCTTTGCTCTTCTTTGGAGATACATCGATCATAATGAAGTTAGCTTCAGAAGGGTATACCCTGCAATGACCAGATAATCCATCATTTAAAAACTGCCTGCCTGTTAGCACATTCTCGATAGTCCTTTTCCTGTGATCAGTGTCCTGCAGGGCTGCCAGTCCTGCTGCTACAGATATCCTGCTTATGGCAAATGGAGTGGTCACCTTCATATATTCCCTGGTTATCCACTGCGGTACCACGGCGTAACCAACCCTGAGACCTGCAAGTCCCATAGCCTTGGACATGGTACGGCCCACTATGAGATTATCATATTCAGTCACCAGGCCAGTAAGGCTCCTGTCTGCGAACTCCACATAGGCCTCGTCAAGGAACACAAGCGCCCGGGTGGATTCTACGATCTTCCTGACATCGGCTTCTGGTACAGTGTTGCCTGATGGGTTATTGGGTGAGACAAGGTAGATAAAACGTGTGGAATCGCTGAGTGCTAAAATCACTGAGTCAGTATCCACGCTGTAATCGGGCAGCCGCTTCACATAGACCGGCACCCCACCTGCTGACCTGACAGCGATCTCGAAGTATGAGAAAGTGGGGGTGGGGATAATGACATCTGTACCGGGCTGCACGAAGAGTCGCATCAGTGTATCAACCACACCATCCATACCTGCACCCAGAACCAAATTATCTTCCGGATAACCCACGTAGTCTGCAAGAGCACACCTGAGTTCGGCAGCGTCTACCGAAGGGTACACGCTTATAGTATCAGCCATGTTACGCACAGCTTCGACTGCCATGGGTGAGGGACCCAGCGGGTTCTCATTCGAGCCCAGTTTGATGATATTACCAGGTTCAATACCGTAGCCGACCGCTATCTCCTCTATGGATCTGCCTGGGACGTATTTCTTTATTCCCTTGATGGAGTACTTTATGAATTCCTTGGCATGCGTCATTCTACCCTCTCAATGCCCTGCGCCACAACATCTATCACTTTATCTATCTGCTCAGTTGTTATCACCAGGGGCGGCACGAATCGTAGCACAGAGTCTGACGTACAGTTAAGCAGCACACCGTTCTCCCTTGCATAGTCAACAACGGGCCCGCATTTGACTGCCATTTCCATACCTACCATCAATCCCTTTCCCCTGATCTCCCTGACAACTTCCAGTTCAAGCTTTTCAAGCTTATCTACTAAGTAGTGTCCCATCCGGGCCGACCTGTCTACCAATCCCTCATCTTCCATAACTTTAAGTGATGCAAGAGCAGCCGCACATAACAGTGGTCCGCCGCCAAAGGTGGCTGCATGGTCACCTTTTTGCATCTTTGAAGCGGTCTCCTCCTTTGCAAGCAGTGCACCCATGGGTAATCCACCTGCCATTGCCTTGGCCATTGTCATGATATCGGGCACTACACCTGAGTGTTCACGTGCGAACCACTTCCCGGTCCGGCCCATGCCGGTCTGTACCTCGTCAAATATGAGCAGTGCACCGGCATCTTCGCAGATATCTCTTGCCGCTTGCAGGTAACCATCGTCGGGAACGCGGATACCTCCTTCACCCTGGATTGGTTCCAGTATCAGGGCGGCCGTGTCGTTGTTCACGGCACCTTTCAGTGCCTCCACATCGTTGTATGGTACAAACTCCACCTTCTGGATGAGAGGCTGGAACGGCTCCCTGTACTGCGGTTTGTGGGTCACGCTCAACGCACCCATGGTCCTGCCGTGGAAACTGTGTTCTGCCGCCACAAAATCGGTTCGTCCGGTGGCCCTGCGGGCAAGTTTTAACGCACCTTCTACAGCTTCTGTTCCTGAATTGCAGAAAAAAACACGGTCCATGCCTGTCCTGGGTACAAGCCGGGCTGCCAGTTCGGATTGCTGGTGGGTATAATATAAGTTTGAAACATGAATTAGTTCTGACACCTGCCTGCTAACTGCTTCCACTACGGCCGGATGACAGTGGCCGATATTGTTGACCGCAATCCCTGCAACACAATCTATATAATCCTTACCCTGACTATCCCGGACCAATGCACCCTGTCCGCTGGTAATGGCTATGGGTTGGCGGGTATAGTTCTGGAAGACATACTTTGAATCCTTTTCAAGGATATCCTGATATAAGTTTTTCATAGGCTATTCGTATCAGTGATATAAGTTTTACGTGATAAAATCTTTGATGGGACCCAGTTGGGAAAATAGCCGACAGGATGTTAAACCAGATTTTCCACGCTTTCGGCAGCTTTTTTTAACTCAGTTAAAATAAGACCCAAGCCCCCTTCTTTGTTAGCCATTACTACAATCAGGGCATTGGGACCGGCAGAATAGGTGATCAGACTGTTCTCATCGGTTTCCACAATAATGGAATTAAGCGCTTCACTGCTGAGTCTCTTTATAGTGGACTCAGCAGACATATGAAGTGTGGCTGTCAGGGCTGCAAAGGCTTCACAGTCCGAATCCTGGGTGGCCCTGGATACCATTAACAGTCCATGACGGGAGATGATGGCAGATAGCTTGATATCACCCAATGATTCCAATTTGATTAAAATTTCTTCAAGCTTTTCCTTTAATGTTGCCATATTACATCCCACGTCTCCCAACTGCACTTATGGCTGTGTTCAATATGAAAATAAAATATATTACAGTAATCTGGAATACAGTGAGAGATATTTTCATAATAAGGATCATATCATCTCCTGGTGTGGGATTGATAAAATATTCAATTACTGCTGCAATAAAGAAAAATATCGAGCCGACAAACATCATATTAAAAGCTTTAATAATCTGGTCATATTCAAGGAATAACCTGGACCGTATAACATCAGGATCTATTTTTTTCATAGTGGAAGCTATCAAGAAAAAGATTACCACGATCATCAGCCTGGCAATGAAATCAATTGCATCGAAAATAAAAAAGATATTATCCATTCATTTTTCCCCTTATCTGAACCGACACTCTTGTTAAATATTGCTCTTTATCTATCGTTCAATGCTATATATTTTACTTTATTCTGAGACCGTTACAATATATGTTGGTGAATATTATAAAACCGCAGATGAACACCGATGAACGCAGATTTTCAGGTAGCGTATCCACGTTTATCTGCGGTTATTTTGATAGTACCAACATGTAATGTGACAGTCTCTTTATTCTACACAGGGAAATTACTTGGTAAATTATGATTTTTTACACAAACATGCCTTCTGAAACTGTACTTGAGCTATTTTTATTGAGCAAGACCTTTGATATGGCACTTTCCATATCTTCAACCTCAACCTGTTCCTTCTCTTTTCGAATGGCAAACATCCCTGCCTCTGTGGCAATGGCCTTTAATTCAGAGCCGTTGGCCCCATCAGCGATCTTAGCCAGATAATTAAAGTCAATGGTCTTCGAAAGGGTCATATTCCGGGTATGTATATCCAGGATCTTTGCTCTGGCTTCCTGGTCTGGCATAGAGACTTCTATGAACCTATCGAACCTTCCCGGACGCAAGAGTGCCTGGTCAAGGATATCCAGCCTGTTTGTGGCTGCCAGCAGCCTTACCTCGCCCCTGGGATTAAAACCATCCATCTCGGACAATAACTGTATCAAGGTACGCTGTACCTCCCTATCACCGGCTGTGGCGCCATCATATCGCTTGGCCCCGATAGAATCCAGTTCGTCAATGAAAATTATGCTTGGTGCCTTATCCTGGGCAAGTTTGAACAATTCCCTTACCATGCGCGCACCTTCTCCTATGTATTTCTGGACCAGTTCGGAACCAACGATACGCAGGAAAGTGGTACTTGTATGATTTGCCACTGCCTTTGCAAGCATGGTCTTCCCGGTCCCGGGAGGGCCGTAAAGCAATACACCATTGGGTGGGTCTATCCCTATCTTTGTAAATGCTTCGGGTTTGGTAAGGGGCAGTTCTACAGCTTCCCTTAGTTCCCTGATCTGGTCATTAAGTCCTCCGATTTGTGTATAATCCACATCTGGCGTTTCTATAACCTCTACACCTTTGAGAAGGGCACTTAAGGATGAAGGAAGCACTCCCACTACTGCCAGAGTTTGCTGGTTCAGGGCCACCTGGGCCCCTTGTTCCAGGTCAGACCCTTTTATAAATTTTGACAAGCCAACCACAAACTGGGGTCCGGTACTGCTCCTTACTATTAGTTTGCCGTTTTCAAGAACTTCAACAATAGTGCCCACAATAAGAGGTGAGGTTTTCAAGCGTTCCAGTTCACTGGTAAGTGATCTTAAATCCCGTTCAAATTTTATTTTTTGGGACTCAGCATAACGTTTCTCTGATTCGATCTTATGATTTTGCTCCCTCAGGACATGATTTCTTTCTTCCAACTGGTGCATTCTATCAATAAGGTATCGTGAAAAATCATCGTTTCTTAGTTCTGGCGGAATGTCGACAGATAATCTTTTTACACTGTCCTCTTCAATGATTCCTGTCATATTTAATCTCCGAACAATATTTAAGTCCATACGATATATAGCCTTTTCGAAGGTTGAATTATAATGCAGTGTGAAATATGCGGCGTAGAGATTATTGGATCTGCAAGGAAAGTAGTTGTTGAAGGAACAGAACTTGATGTTTGCGGCAGTTGTTCTCAGTATGGTAAGGCATCCCAGGGTTGGACCCCTGTTCCAAGAAAGGTTGCACCCGTTGCAACTACACCCAAACCCGTTATAAGAAAAACCAAACGCCGAACCTTTGATGATATGGATGATGAGATCGTATCAGATTATAGCAAGATCATCCGTGAGGCCAGGGAAACAAAGGGATGGACATTGGAGGAACTCGGCCTGAATATCAAGGAAAAGGCAGCCCTGATACGCAAGATCGAGCGTTCTGAGATCAAACCTGAAGATAATTTGCGAAAGAAACTTGAACGCAGCCTGGAGATCAAACTCACTGAACGGGTCAGTCATGACACCATGGAGCATGGAACCGGGTTCCAGGGCACAACACTTGGAGATATTGTCAAAATTAAACGAAAATAAAAGGATATAACTCAACCTTTTCTAATTATTATTGATGCATTTGCTATTTCAGGATTTATTAAAAATCCTGGTATTCCTCATCGCTTCCGGCACCCAATTCCATTTCAGGCATTTCGTCAATGTCCTTGGCAAGTAATGAGAATACATCATGCCTTGGGCTTACTATTATAATATGGGCTGGGGGATGGATATTTTTTAATCTTCCAATGGCTGAACTTGCATGGTCTCCCAGGGGAACTACTGCAGCTGAATTGCAGTTTTTCCTTAGGTTGGTGTGCATTACATCCTCCAATACTTTATCTGCCTCTTCAGGGTCCAGTTTTTTCGGGCTATCATCAAAGGATAAATGACCGTACCTGACCAGGTCCCTGAGTGCTACATTTACCTTTATGTTGCTCTCAGCCCTTATTACTGCAAACGATTTCATTTTTAACACTCCCCTGTAAATGATTACATTTATTGCTATATATATTTTTCAGAATAATGCGAATATTTATCATAACATATTTTGTATCAAATACTTAAGTTCTTTGCTTCGTTTTGTTCACTGTGTATTGACACCTTCCAATGGTAACTACTGAATTGGCACTCTATTCCGTAAAATGATTGGGCAGTTCATCCTTTTCCAATATGATATCACCGGTTTTCAGACCCTTTGCTTCTTCTGGTATCATGACCTCACTTATGGCCTTATCAGATATTATTGCACTATTACCCAGTGGATCCTCGATAATAATAGTAATACCAAGCTCACCCAGCCTCACCTGCCGTAATAACTCAAGTATCTCATGTGCCCTATTTACACTCCCGGGCGGCTCATCTTCCCATCGTGTCACCATCCCCACGACATCCTCAATGCGGCACAGCACACCTTCAACATTTGATACATAGGATTCACTTGCAGGCCCGGGTTCGATATTAATTCCCAGTTCAGGAATCCTGATAGTCCCGGAAATAGAGCGTATCACCCTTATATCCAGGTCCCCGGGTGATTCCACTCCCAGGGTGAACCTCATAGGCTCGCGCTGGGTTAAGATCATTGTATCAGCATACTTGAACCCACAGTCACATTGGGAGCAGGTATGTATAACATCGCCAAAAAACGGGATATTATCCGGCTGCCAAGTAATTATAATGGAGTTTTGGCACAGCGGACAGTTGGTTTTAGTAATAAAAGGTTCAGGGTCCTTATTCACTATTTGCCACCGAAAATCTTGGAACGGTCGATCCTGACACCCATAGGAGCAACGATCACCTGCTCTTCACCCACACCGGCAATATCACCGTGGACATCTTCCACTACTTGTTTAAGTTCCTTGATAGCACGGTCGAGATTGAATTTGTCCCTTTTTAACAAAGAAATGTCAACGAGAAGCAGATTGCCATCATATACTTCCTTCTTGAGGTCAGGTAACTCATTCAAATTATTAAGCTCTGCAATACGGATATACATCTCTGCCGGTTCGTTCTCTATTACCTCTTCATAATCACTTAGATCAAGATCCACATATTCATCAACATTGGATTTGGACTTCGCTGCGCCCTTAAATAGTTCTTTGAGTGCTGCCATTAATATTCACCCTTATAATAATCTAAACAGGATAACCTAACTAACTTATACGATTGCCATCACATATATGTTTTTGTTTTCCTGCAACTGAAAGCATCATATTGAACCCCTGTTACAGTTCGATCTTCCATATCCTGTCACCCACATAATGTATTGTCTTGATGACCTTTCCACTATCCCCGATCATCTGTTCACCGGACACCAGCGCCCTGCCAATGGCCAGGGGTTTACCATGCGTCTGCTCTACAATTATGACCAGATCCCCTTCATCAATACCAGGATCGGCAGAGACAATGCCCGGGCGCATGATATCCGCACCTTTGGCAATAAATGAAACGGCACCTGCATCTACTATTACCAGTCTTTTTAGAGGTTGGAGTTCCAATGCGCCCTGGACAGTAAAGAATGGCTCACCATCTGTAATGAAAAAGAGCGGTTTTCCATCCACAAGTATCAGTTTTTGATCCTCTGCCTGGGCTAACTCAATGCGCTTATTTCCAATAACAGTGTCGGCATCCTCAAGAATATTCCTGATCGTATTGATCATTTCTTTTTGCTGGCTTTTCCGGAGTTGATGCCTGGGTTTTGCTTTCACGTATCGCATTCCTAATTATTCGATAGAAGATTTCGATAGAGGATTTCGATAGAGGATTTCGATAAAAATCCCCGAAAAAAAATCCTCGATAGAAGTCTTCATTAGAAGTCTTCGATAATTTTAAGTAGGCGTATAACTACTTGAACCACTATTCATAGTTTGGCATTTAATCTTTTGCAATGCTATTGGATATGGAAATGGTTACATTATCCGCATTTACCAATGAAAATGGTATGTCACTTGTATGTAAAAGAAATACGCAATTAAAACACGAGATAAATAAAGTATAACTCAGATTATAATACGAGGAGCAATAAATATGGGGAAAAGACCTCTTGACATTCTAAATAATACACTGGGCAAGCCTGTCATTATTAAATTAAAAGGTGAACGCATTTTCAGGGGTACACTTGAAGGTTATGATATTCACATGAACCTGGTACTGGACAATGCAAAAGAATTATCAGACAGCGAAAACGAAAAAACACTGGGTACAGTGGTGATCAGGGGTGACAATGTGGTATATATCTCACCATAGACCGGTGTGATCTCCACAATATATATTTACTCTGGACACATAGGGAATTGCCCTTGAGCAGTAATTATCATACAGTCATAATCAAAAATTATAATCATAAAAGGTAGAATAATATGTCGAAAGGTACTCCATCAATGGGAAAGAGGCAGAAGCGCCTCCATATCAAGTGCAGGCGGTGCGGCAGAGTTTCATTGAATATTCATAAGAAGGTTTGTGTTGCATGCGGATTCAAAAAAACAACTCGTATGAGAAGTTATAAATGGCAGAGGAAATCAGGATTAAATGGCGACTGAACTTTCCATTGTCTAATTACATTATTAACAATCAAATTATCAGGTGAACCTTATTGCGTGAATCCTGTGGAATTGTCGGTCTCGCATTAAATGATAGGGAATCGGATAACGCTGCATTACCGATTTATTATGCATTATATGCCCTGCAGCATAGGGGCCAGGAATCTACAGGTATTACGGTTCATGATGGTAAAAGTGCCGGGACCCTCAAAGGTATGGGGCTTGTGCCTGATGTTTTTAAGAAGTATAACCTTAGCGACCTGAAAGGTTTTGTGGGCATCGGGCATGTAAGGTATTCTACAACCGGTGATTCCACTATAGAAAACAGCCAGCCCCTTATAGTGAATTTCATGGACCGGACCATTGCCATAGCCCATAATGGTAATCTGGTCAATAGTGCGGACCTTGTGGCAGAGTTCGAGGCTGAAGGTCAGGTATTCCTCACTTCATCGGATACCGAAGTTATAGCCCGCCTGCTGGTCAAGGAACTTCTTAAAACTGATATTCTGGGTGCGGTCGAGGAAGTCATGAAAAGACTGGTGGGTTCATACAGCCTTACCATCCTTGTGGATGATACGTTAGTGGTCGTAAGGGATCCCCTTGGTTTCAAACCATTATGTCTGGGTGAGTTGGACGGGGGATATGTGGTCACATCTGAAAGTGCTGCTATTGATACCATTGGCGGTAAGCTTATTCGTGATGTACGGCCCGGAGAGGTCCTGATATTCAAGGACGGGAGATATTCCAGCCACCATTTGTTCAAGACAAAGAACACTGCCCATTGTGTGTTCGAATACATCTATTTTGCCCGCGCTGATTCGATTATTGACGGACAGCTTGTCTACCAGACCAGGATACGCATTGGTGAGAGGCTGCTGGATGAACATGCCATTGATGCCGATATTATTTCACCGGTCCCGGATAGCGGTATAACTTTCGCCATCGGGTACAGTAAGAAATCGGGTATTGATTATATAGAAGGCCTGATGAAGAACAGGTATATTGGCAGGACCTTTATCATGCCGGACCAGAAAATGCGGGAGACTGCGGTCAGGCTGAAGCTCAATACCATCAGGCAGAATCTTGAAGGCAAGAAGGTTATATTGTTGGATGACAGCATTGTCAGGGGTACAACTTCCCGGCGTATTGTGGATATGGTGCGCAAGGCAGGTGCTGAGGAGGTGCATATGCGTATAGGCAGCCCGCCTATTGTGTCACCCTGTTATCTCGGTATCGATATGGCAACCAGGGAAGAACTGGTAGCGGCCCATAAGACCGTGGCAGGTGTGGAAGCGGTCATCAATGCTGACAGCCTGGGATATGTGAGTGTGGAAGGACTGGTGGAAGCTGTCGGAATACCCGCGGATGACCTGTGCCTTGGCTGCCTGACAGGCGTGTATCCGGTGGAGATACCGGGTGAGGAATGCAAGAGGCGCCAGTTGACCCTCAACCAATTCTAAGGACGATATTTTTCAGGCCTTTGCCTTTTGGAACATGTAACCACCCAGACCGATGGTGGCAGCAGCAAATAGGAATAAAACTGCAATGCAAATGTGTATTGGAATCTCGGTCTCGCCCATCAGGGTATATCGCAGTGCCATGATACCATATGTAAGCGGGTCAAGATAGACCAGCGTTTTCAGCCATGAAGGCAGGTCGCCTATCCTGAAAAATGCACCGCTTAGCAGTAGTACAGGCATGGTGATGAAAGTCATTATCATCTGGAACCCTTCATGGCTCTCGGTCTGTGAGGCCAGGGCAATGCCCAGCCCTATAAAACCAAGGCCTATGAGAAGCATCACACCCACACTGGCAGCCATCCCAAGATAGGACTGGAATTCTACCCCGATGATAAATGCTATCAGCATGATCAATGTGCCCTGTATCATAGCTGTGGTCACACCTCCCAGTGCCTTTCCCAGTGCCACAAAGAACCTGGGCACCGGGGCAATGAGTATTTCCTTTAAGAATCCGAATTCCCGATCCCAGATGATGCTGACACCTCCTATAAGTGATGAGAACAGGATGGTCATACCGATGATACCGGGGGCTAAAAAACCGATATTAGTCTGTCCGCCGCTGCGCATCTCAAATGATGAATTGAATGCTGTACCCAGGATTACTAGGAAGAACAGGGGTGTGGCCAGGGAGCCAATGATCCTGCTCTTTGACCTCTTGAACCTGAGCATTTCACGTAGCCACATGGTATATACTGTGTTCAGTGCAATGACGATATTTTCAGACAAAACAGACGCGTGGTCTGCCATATCAGCGCCTCCTTGCCTGGAGATTATAGTTTATCCTGTCAACACTGCTGGTCTCTTCTTCCCTGATGGCCCTGCCTGTGTAGGATAGGAATACATCGTCCAGTGTGGGGCGGTGCAGGTCAACGGACAGGATGTTGATACCGGCATCAGATGCGATCTTCAAGACATGTGGTATCCGCCCCGCCCCGTCCTTGATAGTAATAAATATGCTGCTGTCCTTCTGCTGGACGCTTCCTGCAGAACCGTTCTTGTTGTAAAGGTCGAGTAGTCTTGAAGCAAGCTCCCCGGTTTCCACGGTAAGTATGATCACATCCCCACCCAGTGCATTCTTCAGGTTCTCTGGCGTGTCCAGGGCTTTTACCTGGCCAAAGTCGATTATGGCTATGCGGTTGCACAGGTGGTCGGCCTCTTCCATATAGTGTGTTGTCAGCATGATGGTGACGTTTTTTTCCTTGTTCAGTTGCCGTATGTAGTCCCATATATGGTTGCGGGTCTGGGGATCAAGTCCAAGGGTGGGTTCATCAAGGAACAGTACTTTTGGGTGGTGCATGAGTCCCCTGGCTATTTCGAGGCGTCTCATCATCCCGCCGCTGTATGTCTTTACGATCACATCGGCTTTGTCAACGAGTTCGACCAGTTCCAATACGTCTGCGATCCTTTGTTTTCGCAGTTGTTTTGGCAGGCCGTACAGCCGCCCGTGGAGGTCCAGGTTTTCCTTGCCTGTGAGCCTGTCGTCAAGGGTGGTACCCTGGAACACCATGCCGATATTTTTCCTGACCTCTGAGGGTTGTTTGGTGATGTCCGCCCCCCATACTTGTGCACTGCCGTTACTTGGTGTTATCATGGTGGAGAGCATGTTGATGAGTGTGGTCTTGCCTGCGCCGTTTGGTCCTAACAGGCCGAATAGTTCTCCATAGTTTATCTGGATATTGATGTTGTCTACTGCCACTATGTCATCAAATCTGCGGGTCAGGTTGAATGTCTCAATGGCAGGCGTGTTCATGGGTGGTACATTCTTTTGTTAGTATTTAATGTTGAAGATATTGAGGTGTAGGTGTTATCCGGATGTGTGAGTAAATATTGATGTGGCTGTCGGGATAGGTGTGTGGTTGTGTTCGGGGTGCAGCGGGATTGGGGGTGAGTGCTGAGCAAGTGCTTTTTATGTGCAGGAGGGGGTGGACCAGGATGCGTGGCCTGAGTTGTTCAGGGAGAGCGTGGGTGGGCTGCCTGGAGGGATATGGTTTCTGTGAGGGTGGGGGTGTGAAACCGCTATATGTAGGTGCGATATATTGTATAGAGTATATCGTGACTGCTACTAATTACCTTACCCACCATTTATCGTTTCAACTATTTCCCTAAAACTTTCAAGTCCGGCTTCCACATTTTCAATAATCTCATTTGCTTTCTATAATCTCATTTGCCAGAATATCAGGGTCCGGCAAGTTATCCAGATCAGCCAGACTTTCATCTTTTACCCAGAAAATGTCAAGATTTGTTTTATCTCGTGAAACTATTTCCCCATAAGAGAATTTTCTCCAGCGTCCATTAGGATTGTCTTCTGACCATGTTTCGGTTCTCACATGTCTGTTTTCAGGATTATAACAGCTAATAAAATCCTTTAGGTCTTCAAATTTCATGGGGTTCTTTTTCAGCGTAAAATGAACATTGGTACGGAAATCATAAATCCAGACCTCTTTTGTCCAGGGGTCTTTACTTGCTGGCTTATTGTCAAAGAACAGCACATTTGCTTTTACACCCTGTTTGTAAAAAATACCTGTCGGAAGTCGTAAAACTGTATGCAAATCTGTTGTTTCAAGTATGTTTTTACGAACTGTCTCCCCGGCACCTCCTTCAAACAGTACATTATCAGGCAGGACAACTGTAGCACGTCCGTCTGATTTCAGTAGAGTATGGATATGCTGTAAAAAGTTCAACTGCTTGTTAGAAGTAGTTGCCCAGAAATCCTGGCGATTGTAAACAAGGTCTTCTTTTTCCTGTTTCCCTTCTTCATTGGTAAAAGTCATGCTGCTTTTTTTACCGAAAGGAGGATTGGTCAGCACGTAATCATAACGGTCGCCCGGATCGGATATGAGTGAATCCACTGATGATATGTAAGATTCACCATCAATCTCGCCAATGTTATGAAGGAACATATTCATGAGGCACATTCTTCTTGCGCTTGCAACAATCTCATTTCCTGAAAAAGTCTTGTCTTTGAGAAATTCTTTCTGCTCTTTATCCAGACTGTAATTTTCCAGATTGCTGATAAAATCATACGATGCAAGGAAGAAGCCACCGGTTCCACATGCGGGGTCGCAGATTGTTTTTTCAGGTTCAGGATGAATGCATTCAACCATTGCCATGATAAGCACACGGGGAGTGAAATACTGACCTGCCCCACTTTTCACATCTTCTGCATTTTTTTCCAGCAGACCTTCATAGATTTTCCCTTTTAGGTCAGCACCCATCATGCTCCAGTTTTCTTTATCGATCATGCCTATGATACGATAGAGCTTGGCAGGGTCCTGTATCTTGTTCTGAGACTTTGTAAATATCTGTCCAAGGATGCCACTGGCTTTACTTAATTCACGGAGCAGTTCTGTATAATGGGATTCCAGTTCAGCGCCTTTTTTTGAGACCAGGCTTTCCCAGTTGTATTTTTCCGGGATCGGGAGTTTACGGTCATACGGTGGTTTTGAATATTCATCTGCCATTTTCAGAAAAAGCAGATATGTTAACTGTTCCAGGTAGTCGCCGTAGCCAACTCCATCATCCCGGAGTACGTCTGCGAAACTCCATACTTTTGATACTATAGCTCCTGTGTTAGTCATTATTTATCCATTTTTGTCATGTTCTTTTTGATGCAGCACTGCTATGCGACGGAAAATAGTGATTATGCGGCATACATTACTTTCCCGCTTTTGGCATATTCAACAACGAGGGAAGTTCCGTGCTCAAACTCTTCTGAAGTTAGGGTAACAATATCAAGAGGCATCATGAAATTCTTAAGAGTCATTATTTCAGCGTATTTAGTTAATCTTGCTCTTTCAAAAATGTCTTTGCCGCGAAAATCTTCTGATATAATTAGAATATCAACATCGCTTTCCTCTGTGGTTGTTCCTTTGACCTGTGATCCAAATAAAATTATCTTTGAAACTTTCAATCCTTTTTCTTTCAGGCATTTTTCAAAGAATCTGACAGCATCAGTTACTTTTCTTTTAACCATCGTAATAACTCCTTGCTTTTCCCAAGTATTTCATTTGTTTTTTCTTTGTTATAATCTTCCAGCATTTTCTGAAGGTTATCTGGATATCGAGTCAGGACACTTACTCTGTTCAGGGTGAAAACAAAATCATACATATCTTCCGGAAGGTCAGGATCAATAAATTCAAGTAGATATAATAGATTGTGGGTTTTAGGTGGAGCATCCTTGAATTTCCGAATATATAGTCCTTTGAGAGCCTTTTCTATGGATAAATGACACATGAATACGGAATAAAAATACCTCTCTCCGCTGAACATGAATTCCGCGGTATCCATGTCATAATCAGCTTGCTTAAACCACTCATCTTTATCCATGAGTTTTTCTCCTTGTTGGTTTATTGCTGTTTTCCTTTATCTGCTTTTCTTGGCGTATCCTCTCCAGCAGTTTCTCAGCAGGCTCCCAATCAGGTGCATTGCGGGCTTCTTCCAGCTCTTTTTCGTTAAGCAGTTTGCCCTCAAAAGCTTTTTTAAGAATGCTCTGGCGTAAGGATTCTGCTTTTTGCAGGGATTCTGTTATTGTTTCTTCCATTTTGTCGCAGATTGAGAGACGGCGCTCAACCTCAGTAATGATGCGATGCTGTTCGGCTAGGGGGGGGAGGGGAACAAAAAGTGAAGCAACTTTAGAAATACCCAAAGTATAAAGACCTGAAGTTGAACTTGCCACATTTGTAATTTCTTTTCTTCCTTTTTTTGAAAGCAACCATAAAAGAATATATTTACCAATTTTGGTTGGATTAAATCTAACTTTTATTATATGGTTTTGATGAACACAAGGAGATATACTTCCATCCCATAATGCTGCTCTTCCTATTTGATCTAAACTTCCATTTCCTTCAACTACCAGCAAATCTCCTTTTTCTAAAAGAACACGTTCAATCTCACTTTCTTTAATTCCAATATTTGAAATGTCTTCTAACTTCAATTTATCTGCATAAACATTTGCAACACGTATATAAGGCATTTGCTGAAATAATTTGTTTCTTTTTGAATTTTTAGTAAGACCTCCACTTACTACACCAGTACTTTCCATATTTGTCCATCTCCACCCCTCCGGCAGCTCTGGCAATTCAGTGGTATCCGGCGCCGCAGGCTCTTTGTATTTACCTTTGCCGTTCCATTTCTCACGCCGCTTCTTCAGGATGCGCGCCAGTAGCACATCCGCAGGCTCATAGTCGCGCCCTTCCGCGCGCGCAAGTTCAGCCTCGGTGGGCACGAGTTTTCCCTCGCAGGCGGCTTTGAGGACTGACTGGCGGTAACGCTTAAGCTGCTCCTGCGCTTTTTTAAAGTTATCTATACCGTTGTCCAGATCGCTGAAAAGCTGTTCGATTTTGTAGACTATGACTCGTTGTTCATTATAGGGTGCAATAGGAATAGGCAATAAAGAAAATGACTTCTTTGATATCTCTTTAAAAGTTGTACCACTTGCCCGCTTTTCTGCTAATTGTTTCGCACTTTTAAAATAGTAATAGACATATTCATTAAATATTTCATTGGCTGGAACGAGACTTTTAAACCCTTGATTAGTTGATATTTCTTCTTTAGAAATGACAACATAGCCAATAGGAGCTCTTGAAGAAAAATGGATACTCCCGCTTGGCATCAACTGAGCTGAAGATTTTTCAAGTCCCTTTTTAGAAAGACTTTTTGCACCTTTTAATATAAACTTGTCATTGTATCCAGAAAGGTCTGCTGGAGTAATCCAGTTTATTTCATCGCCCCAATAAGATGATTCTTTTGTAGATGGTGTTCCTCCAGCTACTATCTTGCCAAGTTCAGAAATTTGAACCCATTTCCAATTAGTGGGTATTTCCCATTGTTCAATTGCATCCATCCTACGCCGCCCACACCTCATTCATTTTTCTATCAAATTTTAACCGCAGATAAACGCAGATGGATTGCTATGGAACACGGATTGTGCGGATGACACGGATGCGCATGGATCTGTGAAAATCCGTCCTATCTGTGGCATCCGTATTCCTTGTCGTGATGGCGGCGCTTTTTTAGTCTCACTAAGATTCACGGCGCCCCTATATTCTGTTAATTCGCTAAACATTGTATATACCTAACCATATTATGATGCGATTATGATGCAATTATTAGCAATATCTTGAATTTGGGATTTGAGTTTATTTCGAACCTTTAATCATCAGATAATCATCAGATAATCATCAGATAATATGTTCCTCTGCCAGACCCTTCCCGTATGAGAACATTCTTTTCTACAAGTTCACGCAAATCTTTATGAGCTGTATCCGTGCTTACATTGCAGAGATTTCTATAATCACTATTCGTTATCTTACCATTTTCCTTAACAAAATCAATCGCCTTTTTCTGCCTTTCATTCAGTTCGTTTTCCCATCTCACTTCCGGCTTTTCCGCTTCCGACATTTTCAAATATTCCCTGCTCGGTTTGAAATTAAGATAAAAATGCGTATCAGTATAATCAACCTCAGGATAAGGGCAATTTTGCTCATCGCAAACAATTCTCATTCTCCCCATACCAGAACCAATTTTCTCTCCAAAATGAATCCTTGAAAACAAATCTGCAATCAATTGGTTTCGTCTGAAAACAGTTTTCCCAAGAACGAAATTCCTGGGTTTGACCCAGATATTCTCTATCTGTATCCTATCTGGAAAAAACTTCAAAATATTATTATGTCCATGTTCAAAATAATCCTTATGCATCACAGAATTAATAACAGCTTCCCTTACCGCTTCAAACGGATATTCATATATCTCTTCCCTCTGCGGCATTCCTGTAAACCTGTATGCGACTTTTGAATAAAGCTTAATAAAATCCATCACTTTATCCACTATCTCAAACAAGCTTCCCGTTATTTCTTTCCTATCGATTACATCAACACCGGCTTTATCCTTAAAAAGAGCAACTGTAAAAACAGACCACGGAACGAATCTCTGTGGTTCTTTCGCAAAAAACAGAACTCCGGAGTTATTGAAATATAGTTTTGCCTCCTGCTTTTCAGCCGCATTGAGGTTTATTAAAACACTCTCAGGTTTCATTGACTTTGAAAGTCCTGCAAGTTCTAAAAATCCAATAAGTTTACTTTTATCAAAATCTTTCGGATAGTTAAACTTAGGTTCTGTTAGCTCATCAAATCTAATCTTACCTTCAGACTTGAAAAATTCAATGATCTCATCCCTACTGAGTTTTTGTGAGTTCGGTCCAACTCTGGTATAAAATCCTGAAGTGCACTTATAAGGCTTATCATCGCCTTCTCTAACCTTTATAATCAGGATGTTTTCAAACTCTTCAATTATCACTTTTATCTGAGGATCACAATTATTGGCAATATCCTGGATTTGTGATTTGAGTTTATTGCCAACGTTCACGCCCTTAATTTCTTCGTCATCGGTTATTCCGATAAATATTTTACCACCAGATGAATTTGCAAAAGCTGCAAGTTCTTTATCGATATTATTTGGAGACTCCTTAAACTCTATTTTATAACCTTCACCTTGCTGCAAAATTAATTCAAGTTCTTTTCGGTTCATGCGGCACTAACACCCCGCATCTCACTATCAAATTTTAACCGCAGATGAACGCAGATAAACGCAGATGGATTGCTATGGAACATAGATTGCGCGGATGATGCAGATGAGCACTGATTATCCATATAAATCTGTCTGAGCCATGAAATCCGTGTTTTAATTCTCAGTTGTTGCACATTTTCAAATAATATCGCCTGAATTGCTGCGCTTTGCGTTCTTTGCGAACTTTGCGGTGAATTAACACAATATTTCCTTGAAAAAACCCCAGACAAATGCTCTAAATTACAATCAACAAATCTGCGTTCATCTGTGTTTATCTGCGGTTTCCAAAATTCTCGATCCAATGCATCCACCAACTTCATCCACACCCATCCTCCCGGCAGTTCATGCAGCGCACCCTATTCAGTTCCTTCAAATCCTTTTTGTTGCTCTATCATTTCATTTCTGCACTATAAGGATTCAGGAACTTCCTCTCCCTGCAAGAAATATATCAAAATATTAGTATCAATTAGATATTTGTCTGTCCCATTCATTTCTAATATCCCTTTCAAATTTCAGAGCATCCTTCTTACTTTTTAAAACACCGTTACACCTACGAATATCTTTTTTATGTGGTTTCAGGCTATCTTCTTCTATGGACTTTGCTATCCAGCCAATGAGTTCTGTTTTTTCTATTAAAGATAACGGCAAGATTTTATTTAATATTTCATTTACATTTGCACTCATGCTGACGGGGTCTCTAGGATATGAAATTTCCATTTTGCCGTTCATGCCTGTTCCATTTCCTTATCCATCTGATCCAGGATTTTCTTTATATCCAGCCTGAGCGAAGGCAACCTCAATTCAATTGTTTCCCAAACCACATCATATCTGATTCCAAAGTATTTATGAACCAGCTTATCACGCATTCCGGCAATTATTTTCCAGGGGATATCAGGATTTTTCTTCCTTATGTCAGGGGGAATTTTCTTGACAGCCTCTCCGATAACTAAAAAATTCCTTATAACGGCATCGCCTGTTTTATCATCAGTTCTGAATTTTTCAAAATCCAAACCCTCTGTGTATTTTTCTATCTTCCCTATTGCTTCAAGAATATCGTCAAGATAAAGCCTGATATCTCTATCCTTTTTCATACTGGTATAGCCTCATTCAATATTCTATCTTTTATGCGTGGCTTCAGTGTATCTTTCATCACAAGATCAACTTTAACGCCAAGTATTTCACCCATATAATTCTCAAGTTCTATATACTTGAATAAATCAATAGTTTCAGTGAACTCAACTAAAATATCTAAATCGCTTCTCTTTTTCTGTTCGCCCCGAACATAAGAACCAAAGATTTCCAGATTTTTAACATTGTATTTATCTCTGAGGATTGCCATACTATTTTTGAGTTTCTTCATTATACTTTCAACTTCGTTCACATTAGTTTTCTGTATCATAATGCCAGCTCCCCCTGCGTTATTCGTGTTCTATTTTGTTTTTGGGCGTTTTGCATGATTTCCATAAACAAGAAGGTCATTCACTTTACCCCATATCTTCAAAAACTTTTGAAACCGCAGTTTTCAATTGAGGCACATCGTCCTTTGCAGTTTTCCATAGAATTTCTAAATCAACCCCAAAATATTCATGAATAAGCTTGTCCCTCATCCCTGCCATCTGTTTCCATGGGACATCCGGATATTTCGTTCTTATTTGTTCAGGAATATTTTTGGCAGCTTCCCCGATTATTTCGATGGCTCGAACCACGCTATAAATAGTCTTTTTATCATTTATAAAATCCTCGAACTCCATTCCATCAATGAAATTTTCGACATCGTTTATAGAATCAAATATGTCCTGAACAAAATCTCCATAATCCCGTTTTTTCATACGTTAATTACCTCTTCAAGGATATACTTGCCAATTCTTGGTTTTAAAGCCTTCCTGGATACAAGATCAACTTTAACCCCAGTATTTTTCCCAAGGTATTCTTCAAGTTCCATAAATTTGAAAAGACCTACTGGTTCCTGAAATTCCACAAGAATATCCAGATCACTACCCTCCCTTTGTTCTCCTCTGACGTATGAGCCAAAAACTCCGAGCGTTTTGACTTTATATTTCTCTTCAAGAACAGGCTTATTTTCCCGAAGCTTCATGATAATCTGGTCAATTTTATTTTTCATACTGCCAGCGCCTCATTCATTTCATTAATAACCGTATTCATACCACTGCCAAAGAGCTGAAACATCATACCACGGCCTCCATGTGCGTCAAATGGTGTGTAGTCCAGATCTTCCACTTCAATATGAAAACTTGTTGCAATATGTTCTTTCATCATTCTCAGCCAGTTCATCTGCTCTTCATTAAACTTTAATGCTCCGGCTTGTTTTTCAAATACCCATTTCTGGAAGTTCCTATCCACTGTTTTATCATAGGCTGTCAGTTTATCATCAATACCTGTTACCCTGCGGATAAGGGATACAAGAGCTACCAGCTCACTTTTCGGGCTTTTCCCGTTCACCTTTTCAAGTTGCTCGTATGCCTGCCATACGTGCAACGGTGCAAGCAAGGGTTTATCCATTTTTAATTTTTCAAGAATATCTTTAACCATACTGGAAGTCAACTCTCTGAGCCTATATGGCTGATCATAAAAAATGCTGAGTGCCATTATCTCATCCTTATGCTCTTCCATATACTCAGAAAAATCATTTATAATATCTCTGGCTTTATCTGCATCATCATCTCCCCACTGCGCTTTTGTGACTTTATCAATATTCGAAGTATCAATGATCTGTTCATGAACCTTTCGGACATTTTCAATGTATCCGTTAAGTTCTCCGCTAAAGGTTGAACTTGCCGTTTTGCTTAAGTTTTCCTTTGCCATCTCATGAGCTTTGGTTGTTGTAATCTCAGGGTTTGCCCTCTTCAACTCCCCAGCTTCATCTTCGATCTTATCCGGATTATAAGCATTCAGCAGATCTTTAACAGTTTGATTAATAGTCTTGCCGTTTGCCTTTTCTTCAAATGTTTCTTTTTCATTATCAGTAAGTTGTTTTTCCAGTCTGGTAAGGCGGCTTGCAAGTGAAGTGAACAGGTCTTCATCCCTGGCCCCCATAGTTACAGCGGCAAGTAGCTCCTTCATTGGAATGGCGCGTTTCCGCTCCAGAGGACGGCTGTCGGTTTTAATTGATTTTGTAACCCCTACAGCATCCACAACAACAAAATGTGTTTTTGCTGAAAACGCAGAGGGAGTAACCTTTTTCAAATCATCATAACCTAATATGCGAGTACCTCGCCCTTTCATCTGCTCAAAGTAGTTTTTGCTTTTCACATCACGCATAAAAAGCAGACATTCAAGTGGTTTAACATCAGTACCCACAGAGATCATAGCCACGGTAACGGCAATTCTCGGATTATAAGCATTTCTGAATTGTGTGAGTATAGATTTCGGGTCTTCTTCGGTTTTATAAGTGATTTTCTTACAAAACTCATTACCCTCATTAAATTCTTCTCTGACTATCTGAATAATATCATCAGCATGACTGTCGGTTTTTGCAAAAATCAGAGTCTTTGGGACTTCATTTCTACCCGGAAATATCTCAGGCAATTTGTTTTTAAAAACACGGATTATATTTCTAATCTGGCTGGGATTCACAATATCTTTATCCAGATCCTTTTTGGAGTAAGATACATCTTCATCCAGTTGTTCCCACCGTTTCCTTCTGCTTAGCCTTTCGCGTTTATCCACATACTCATTTGCTTTTATAGTTGCCCCGTATTGTGAAATTTCAGTCTCAATTATGTAAACATCATATCCAACATTCACACCGTCTACTACAGCTTCCTCGTGGGAATATTCACTAACAACATTTTCATTGAAAAAACCGAATGTCCTTTTATCGGGTGTGGCAGTTAACCCAATAAGAAAAGCATCAAAATATTCAAGCACCTGTTTCCACAGATTGTATATTGAACGGTGACACTCATCTATTACAATAAAATCAAAGAATTCTATCGGTATACTTCCATCATAAATAACCGGCATCGGTTCTTTCGGATCCCATTTACTCTCATTCGGATTTGCTTCCTCTGCCCCCTCATCAAGTTCTTCGCCTTTTAAAATAGAATAAAGCCTTTGAATAGTACTGATACATACCTGGCTGTCTGGTGAAATATAGTTTGAGCGCAACCGCTGAACGTTATATAGTTCATTAAATTTGTGGTTATCGTCAGATGGCTGATATGCCATAAATTCCTGTTCTGCCTGTTCTCCGAGGTTTCTGGTATCAACCAAAAATAATATCCGTTTTGCATCAGCAAACTTTAGTAAACGGTAGATAGATGTAATTGCTGTGTAGGTTTTACCGGAGCCTGTAGCCATCTGTATCAAAGATCGCGGCTTGTTTTCCTTGAAGGATATTTCAAGATTCTTGATTGCATTTATCTGGCAGTTTCTTAAAATGGATTCCGGAAGTTCGGGAATATCCAACACTCTTGCCCGTAATGAAGTACCCTCCTTCAGCCATTCTTTGAAAGTTTCAGGTCTATGAAAAGTAAATACAGTCCTTGAACGCGGTTTTGGATCTCTGTAATCAGTAAATCGAGTTATAGTTCCTGTACTTTCATAAACAAACGGAAGCGGGTCATTATCAAGGTATTTAAGCTTACCTTTTGCATAAAATTCCGATTGGGGTTCATGAGAAATAAGTTTGTGTCCCTCTTCTTCTTTTTTTGCCTCTATTATTCCAACAGGTCTTCTTTCAACAAATAATACATAATCAGTAGGGCCAACATCTGTTTGATATTCACGGATGGCTATACCGATACTTTCATTCCAGTCAATTTTATCTTTATCCTGAACTGCCCATCCAGAGGCATTGAGCTGTTTATCAATAGTGTCTCTTGCCTCCTGTTCAGGAAATTGATTTATAGATCCATCCATATTATTCATTTACTTATTTATCTCAATTATTTAAGTACGTTTTCAATTTATTCATATTTTTAGAAATCTCCTTGGCATGTCGCATGACTTTAGTTTAGGCAAACCTGAGTAAGTAAGTCTTTCCTGAAAAGAGTGATGTCGCCTTGAGGCAGATGTGTTAAAGTATGGAAGGATATTGAGAAAATATACAGCCAAAAACGAAAGGGATCTTGTAAAATAGATAGAGAACAATTCACAAATAGATGAAGAGTGGGGAGAGCCTGTTAAGGGTCATGTAGTTGAAATGAGGCATGAGGAAGAAAGAGTAAACCCGGCAGATGTAAGAAGAACTAAAAAATCAGAAGCAACAGTCGCATAACTGTTCTTTCTTGCACTACTACAGTTGATTATTTTCATTCATTTTGTGAGTAAGTCCTTCTCGAAAAGAACAATCCCCACCCTATATCTTATCCTTAACTCCATCAACAACCTTCTCAAACAACCCCTTCTCATTCTCCTTTGCAGGCTTCTCCCCACTAAGCCTGGCAAACTCCCGCAAAACCTCCTTCTGCTTCAGGGATAACTTTTTAGGCACTTTCACATTCATCCTCACATGCAGGTCCCCCTGCCCGTGCCCGTGAATATAAGGCATACCCTTACCCCTCACCCTGAAAGTAGCCCCAGTCTGTGTCCCGGCAGGAACCTTTAACTTCACTTTCCCATCCACAGTAGACACTATAATCTCATCACCCAAAGAAGCCTGGGTAAAACTGATATCATTCTCTAACAGTATATCGTTCCCTACACGCTTAAAAGTCTTATGCGGCTTCACGAAAATATCAACGAAAAGGTCACCAGGCGGCCCGCCAGCAGTTCCATGCTCACCTTCACCAGTCACCCTCATCCTCGAATCACTTTCAATACCGGCAGGCACTTTAATCTTGATCTTCCGCTTCTTTTGTATCCTGCCGCTGCCATGACATTTAGTACATGGAACATCGACCACCTTACCCCTGCCCCTGCATGTTGGACAGGTACTTGTGGTCATGAACTGCCCGAAGGGGGTATTCTGTGCACGGGTGGTCTGGCCGCTCCCCCCGCATGTAATGCAGGTCTTGGGTTCAGTGCCCGGTTTTGCACCACTCCCCTTGCACACGGTACAGTTCTCTGTCCTGGGTATACTTATCTTCTGCTCCAGTCCATGGTAAGCATCCTCAAAGGATATGGTCATACTATATCTAAGGTCAGACCCCCTCTGGGGACCACCGCGCCTGCGACCCCTGCCGCCAAAAATAATATCAAATATACTATCCCCGGGACCACCGCCACCGGAACCCCCAAACATATCCTCGAAGTTCGCACCCCTGAAGATATCCTCCTGGCTCCAGCGCCCATCAACTCCAGCATGCCCGAACTTGTCGTACTTAGTACGTTTCTCCTGGTCGCTAAGCACTGCATAGGCTTCGCTGATCTCCTTGAACGTCTCTTCAGCACCAGCCTCTTTATTGCGGTCAGGATGGTACTTTAATGCCAGTTTCCTGTAGGCTTTTTTCAGTTCATCTTCTTTGACGTCTTTATTAACGCCCAGAATCTCATAGTAATCGCGCTTATCAGCCATTATTCAGTGTAATTAATAAAAAAAATTTAAGGAAAAGAATCAGTTATCCTTTTCCTCGTCCACTACTTCATATTCTGCATCCACTACATTTTCGTCAGTAGCTTCATCGGTCCCGGCTTCGGCTTCGGCCCCCGCGTCACCAGCCGCCTGCTGTTCCTGGGCAGACTGTTCATATATCATGGTGCTAACGGCCTGCATCTCCTTGGTCAGATCATCAATGGCAGACTGTATCTGGTCCTTATCATCCGTACCAATAGCTTCCCTTGTCTTCTCTACCTTCTCGGCAATGGTATTGCGTTGTTCCTCTGTGACCTTATCACCAAGATCGGTTAAGGCTTTTTCCGTAGTATAGACAAGAGTATCAGCCTGATTCTTAAGCTCGATAAGTTCCTTTGCTCTTTTGTCAGCCTCTTCATACTCGTCGGCATCGTTGACCTTTGACTTGATCTCGTCCTCTGAAAGTTTATGTGGTGCCGTGATTGTGATCTTCTGCTCCTTATTGGTACCAAGGTCCTTGGCTGTTACATGGATGATGCCGTTGGCATCGATATCAAAAGTCACTTCGATCTGGGGAATACCCCTGGGTGCCGGTGGAATACCAACCAGTGTGAACTGTCCCAGTGTGGTGTTATCGTGGGCCATGGCACGCTCGCCCTGCAGCACATGTATATCCACAGACGGCTGGTTGTCCGCAGCTGTGCTAAATATCTGGCTCTTTTTGGTTGGTATTGTAGTATTGCGCTCAATGAGCTTTGTGGACACACTTCCCAGGGTCTCAATACCAAGGGACAGAGGTGTAACATCCAGCAGCAGCACATCTTTGACCTCACCTTCCAGCACACCGGCCTGGATAGCAGCACCCATTGCCACGCATTCCATTGGGTCCACGCCCCGCTCTGCTTCCTTACCGACAATATCACTTACAAACTTTTGTACCACAGGCATCCTTGTAGGCCCGCCTACCAAAATAATAGTAGTAATATCAGATGTGCTTATTCCCCCATCCTTAATTGCTTGTTCCATGGGCTGGCGGGTCTTTACAATAACTGGCATGACCAGTTCTTCCAGTTTGGATCTGGTAAGTGTCATCTCCAGATGTTTTGGGCCTGCCTGGTTGGCAGTAATAAAGGGCAGGTTGATCGATGTCTGCATTGTAGTTGAAAGCTCAATCTTTGCCTTTTCCGCAGCTTCCCGCAGACGCTGGTTTGCTGTTTTGTCAGACCTGAGATCGATTCCCTCTTTGTTCATGAAATCTTCGGCAATATAGTCGATCAGCAAATTGTCCATATCAGTACCACCAAGCAGTGTATCTCCCGATGTGGATTTGACTTCGAATACACCGTCACCAACTTCCATGAGACTAACATCCAGTGTACCGCCACCAAAATCATATACCAGTATCTTCTGGTCGGATTTTTTATCCAGACCATATGCCAGTGATGCGGCGGTGGGCTCGTTGATTATCCGTACCACTTCAAGACCTGCGATCTCTCCCGCATCCTTAGTCGCCTGCCTCTGGTTATCGTTAAAATATGCAGGGACAGTAATGACAGCTTTTTCTACCGTATCACCCAGGAAAGCTTCAGCATCCTGTTTTATTTTCTGCAGGATAAAAGCCGATATATCCTGTGGAGTAAACTCCTTATCCTTGATCTTAACCTTTTCTCCGGTTCCCATCTTTCGCTTGATAGCCATTACAGTACCTTCAGGATTGGTAACGGCCTGTCTTCGTGCCGGTTCACCAACCAGTCTTTGCCCATCTTCAGTAAAAGCCACAACTGACGGGAATGCCTTTCCAGCTACACTTGCTCCCTCA
>Ga0255375_10004_pt1 | contig 36354 bp, 31 predicted proteins | sample ANMaggSeSYBR01H3_FD_182090 | JGI IMG/M metagenome (GOLD analysis project Ga0255375, IMG submission 182090) | Sediment cell enrichment communities from methane seep in Santa Monica Basin, California, United Staets - ANME aggregate JGI... | ecosystem: Environmental > Aquatic > Marine > Cold seeps >... | reverse complement strand
CATATGCATGAAGAGTCTAGAATTACTAACACACGAAAAATAGCGAAATATGTTGCCAGATATATCAGACATCCTGCAGTTGCAAATACACGGTTGTACAAATACGATGGGAAATCAGTTACATTTTGGTACAAAGATGATAAGGGTGTTAAGCATTTTGTGACAATGGAGGTACATGTATTTATTGAATCATTGATCCAGCATATCCCGGATAGAAATTTTAAGATGATACGCTATTATGGTGCATACAGTCGAAAAACCAAGAAAATTTATTCTGGATATTTACAGAGAAGTATAACACAAACAACATTCGATAACTATATCAAAAATCCAAACAAGTGGGCACCAAATTGTCCAAAATGCGGAAGTAAAATGATATTTGACAGATATGAAAAGGGACCTCCTAAAGAAAATGAAGCATTTGGAAACAAATTACCAGAATGGAACCACCCAATGCTTAGCCATTGCTACAATTAATTTGCACCCGAAGGGTGCTTTCTTGTGGCTAATAATTTCGCAAAATATGAGTGGGTTAGCAAATACTGCAATCTTTTAACTAGCCACCATTTGCCTTCTATAACTGCTTTTGTAATCCTGACCTGTAGCCTATTAACATGTTTTTCAACTTTATTCCAGTCGATGCTATTCCACTGGTTTCTTAGCTGCACGTTTGTAAGCTTCTCACTTTGCAGTGTATTTGAAATTCTTACATTCATAGGTCATACCTTCCTTCATACAATAGAACACCGTTGAGTAAGTCAGCATCTTTTCAGATTAAGGCAAATTTTGAACCTCTATTCAATTCATTACAAATTGACATTCACTTTTTACTCTTTCCTCTACCCTCTGCATCATTGTTGTCTATTGCTAGATTCCTACCCTGGGGAAATGCATAGGGCTTACCAAGTTCTATATCACAAATAATTATGGAAACCTTAGAAGCCATATATCGGCCGGGAATCATAACGTCCATTCCCTATAATGTGCCACGAGCCATTATAGTCAGATTCCGTACCTTTTGGTTTAAGCGCAATCAGTCCAATTTCGCTTATTTAAGATAACGACCTTTACTATGATTCGCATTACACTCTTCATAGTTTCCTTATCCTGGCAGTCAACCCGAGTTGGACTTTCGGGTTTTTTCCACGTTGTCATGTGAACCTAACACCCCAACGTTACCATTGACGCATTTCACATTAGGATTACTCCGAATGGAGGGAGCAGCCATTAGGCAATTTGTGATATAACTTCTTGTCATAGCATAGCATTCATATCCTGGCAGTTGATCCGAATCGGATTTTCTGATTCTTCCACGTTGTTCCACGGGCTTACTACGTGGGCATTACCATCCACGCATTCCGCGGTAGGATTACCCCGAATGAAAGGGGCAGCCGGTTAGGCAATCTGTGATATAACTTCTTGTCGACAGGCAAAGAGCGCAAAGGTCGCAAAGACATTGTAACCTTAACTTTGCGTCCTTTACGATGCAGTATTTCATTAATTTTATATTTTAAAATCCATGCCCAGCAATTCCCGGTCTCTTATTTTGTTTTCATCCAAGCTGTCTGAAATTATACCGCCGCTCGTCTTTGATTTTCTTTGTGATGTAGCGAGTAGAAGCATGCAATACCATAAAATGTTTACGAAATGGTAAGTAAACAAACCTTCGCTTGCATGCGTTTACAACCATAACGGGAATTGCTGATCCATGCCCACCACCGGCAGCACCAACAAACAACCGAGGCCACTGCCAGCACACATCACTCCCAACCCACGCTCAGCGCATGTGCAGAAAGGAGGCAGGCTGGAATTATTTCTATTTCATTATTAACCGCAGATGAACACAGATTAACGCAGATAGCGGTTAGTATGAGTTTTAATTTTTATTATATGGTTGATATCCATGTATAATCAAATTTTAGCTGCAATATCTGCGGTTCGAAACTCGCACGAATCCACAAGGTTGGCTGCCACCCTGCCGCCCTGACGGGCTGCGGTGGCAGAGAAAGTGCAGATGCCGAAGCGGCAGGTAATTGAAGACGCATTTCACTTAACGTTTTGCAGGTATGTGAAACCCTGGGTGTAAGGTAAGGGGCAAGCTCCGAAGAGGTGCAGAGTCGAGCAGAACGATGTTATCATCTACTCTAACTTAATCTTCATTACCTTTATGATGAATTATCTCCCAAATCACATTTTTATTTTGAACACAATCTCTGACTTGTCTTTCTCTAGTTGACAAGTTTGCTGTTTTTCCCGTTTTTACTTCAACGAAAACTATATTCTTAACTTCGCCTTCACTCAACCCGTCAAAAATAACAAGATCCACTGGGGTTCCTAAAAATCTTACATTTTTTGGATTATATTTAAAATCTTGGAAAAAAGGTATTAAATGCTCCGTCACTTTGCCGGTTACAACTGCTTCGCTTCTCTTAATGGCATCTTCTCGAATCCTTTTCTCTTCTTTCTGCATCCAATCTCGAAATAATAACTCTGCTTTTTCTTTCGCTTGAGTTTCTAATTCGGTGGATCTCCACCCTTCAAAGAGTTCACGCCCACGGTTTTCAATTTCACCTTTTTGCTCTGCGTATTTCCAAAACAAAATAATTAAGAATATCACCAACAATATTACAAAAATCCACTCAATCATAGCATCACCTCATCTTATATCCTTGTCAAGTTATTTTTTTATCCCTTGTTAAATGCCCTAAACAACGTGAGAGCGCAGTGTGGCACGAAGCAAAGCGAAGTGAGTTTTTCGTCTCCGAAAGTCAAATGTTGCGACGGCACACCCAAGCACAGCAGAGCTGCAGAGTATAGTTATTAATATATAATTTTAATTTTTTAATAAAGTGTGCATCAATCAAACACCATATCTTCTTTTGTGAGATACTTACCGGAGTTGATCCTGCTAAGAGCTTGTTTGACTGCTGTTATAGTATTCCTATCGGAAAGAACGTTTATCGTTTCTGTCAATCGATCGATGTATTCAAGCATGTCATCATATTCGTCTTTGTAGAGCCAGACCCTGTTCGATTCAACATGAGTTTCCATATGACTTAATTTTGTTTTCAACTATTAAATACTTCAGGCCATGTTCAACAAATATAAATGTGTGACCTGCGCGCCGTCCATGAATGGCGACCCCCAACTTCACATGGGACGGGGGGATACACTTCAGAACGCCCCCACCCGCAACCACTCTCACAATCATAACGACTGCGTGCGAGTGTATTAACCAATCCCTCATAGCAACCATAAATCCGTGTCTGAAAAACTATGACCCATACTCAACCTCTTCCCAAATTAGCGAGCACTACAAACGCAAAGTTCCGGCAGCACCACAAACACCCGAGGCCATCGTCAGTACACACCACCTCCAACCCACGCTCAACGCATATGTAGAAAGAAAGCAGGCTGGAATTAGTTAAATTTCATTATTAACCGCGATGAACACTCACCTCCCCACCCCACATCTTCCTGTGCTCACTTCCTGAATCTATCACGACGTACGCGGAGGTCGGGTTGGTTGTGTGGCTGGTGTATTTTTGTGGGGTGGGTTGGATAACTTAATACAGGAGAATGATGAAGAGTGTAAGTGATAGTTGAAGTTCGTCCGGATGGATATAGATGGACTATGTTCGGATATAGCAACAAATATGCGGGATATGCGAAGTTGGTTCGGATATACAACGTTATGCGACATTGCCTGGCTAATTATTTCTGCATAATTACAGGTTGGGTGGCAGTTTGTGATACAATTCTCATTGAAAATTAATTCTGGGAGGGGATATATAATGAAAAACGTTATTTCAAAACTCTTTCGGTGGCAACCGTCTTAAGAGACTCTGGTCACCGTTATCGCTGGTATTGTTATGATTGGCTTATCAATAGCACTGGGAGCCACTGAGAGTATCCCTTGGATAAGTATCATCATTCGTGACATTGGGCAAATATCCTTGGGAATTCTCTTTCCCCTGCTATACATCCGACAACATGGCAATGACTTCATCAGTTTTGGCTTTAGCTTTAAGAAGTGGTATGTCTTTCTTCCAATCAATCTTGTTCTTGGGATACTACTCCTCTTGCTGTTCTTGTCAGACGTTCCCCCTCCGGATGATTTTCGTTTGGACACGCCAATTTTGTGGGTAGGTGCCTACGTTATGTTAGCTGTGATCTTTGAGATAGTGTTCTTTTACGGTTTTCTAAGGACCATGTTTGAACGAGCGTTCGGCATTGTTCCCGGAGTTGTTCTCTGTGCCGTGTTTTACTCCTTGCATCATGTGGGATTTCAGCCAGAGTTTGGCAAACTGTTTTTTGTAGGGTTGTTATTTGCTGTTGTCTATCGAATAGGTAACAGTGTCCTTTTACTATATCCCTTCTTTCTGGGAGTTGGTGCTACTTATGATGTTTTCATTATGTCGAAGGAGGTTACACCTGTTTTATATCCTGAGATACGTACCTTGTATCTAACGGTGATCATTCTGGGAATAATGATTTGGCTGTGGGTCAAGAGCCGACCAACAAAAAATAATATATAGAAACGCCAAGTAACGGTCGCATAACAGCGAGTACCCGGCTCACCTTCGCTACGCCAAAATTGGTTCCAGTTGGTCGCCAACTTCGAGTACTTGCAAAACGTTAAACGCCATTTCGGCTGTGCTTGATAAAGGTGAAAAATTATTAATAACATTGAAATCTTTGAAAAGTATGCTCAAGAATATGATGAGTGGTTTAATGCAAATAGATTTGCCTATGAGTCCGAAGTCCAAGCCTTAAAGAAGTTCGTTCCAAAAAATAGTAAGGGTTTAGAGGTTGGAGTGGGTACAGGAAGATTTGCAGTTCCTCTTGGTATCAGGATTGGAGTGGAGCCAGCAAAAGCAATGGCAGATATTGCACAAAAACGTGGGATAGAGGTTTATGAAGCAAAAGCGGAAAAACTTCTTTTTGATGATTCTTCTTTTGACTTTGTATTGATAGTTGTAACAATATGTTTTGTTCAAGACCCTGTACAAGCACTCAGGGAAGCAAAAAGAGTTCTTAAACCGGGAGGATATATCATTATAGGTATGATTAACAAGGAGAGTTTCCTTGGCAAACTGTATGAATCAAAGAAGAAAGAAAGTAAATTCTACAGGCATGCCAACTTTTATTCTACCAGACAAGTTTTGGATTGGCTTAAAAATTTTGAGTTTGAACATATCAAAACCTGTCAGACAATCTTCAAAAATCCAAAAAAAATAACTGCTATTGAGCCTGTAAAAGAAGGTCATGGAGAAGGAGGTTTTAATGTGATTTCCGCACAAAAGGATGTATAAACATGAAAATAGGAATCGTAGTCATAATGATCAACATATTCAGGATAAGGAGAAGTGGCTCAGGAAAATAGAGAATATGGGGCTTAAAGAGGCAGCTCACGAATTAAAATAGACTATTAGAATTTTAAGAGAAGCGAATAGACATATTGAATTAGCAAATAAGAAGATGGAAGAACATGGTGTCTCAAGACCGGGAGAGATATTCAAAACACAGGAGATACATAAATTGTCAAATAAAAATAAACAAACAGAAGGAATCATGTGCTTTGAGCCAAAGCAGATCGGAGTTATTAGAACTCCATATACTGATAATGCACCGTATCAGCCAGTGGAAGAGGATGATGGGGATTTCCGTATAGTAGTTGAGCCCCAATATACCGATGGACTCTGTAAACTTGCCAAATTTCGCTATATCTATGTTATTTATTATATAGATCGTGTAAAGCAAGAGCAGTCAATGATTGTATCTCCTCCATGGGCTGGTGGTGTAAAGGTAGGCGTGTTTGCAAGCAGATCCCCTGTTCGCCCGAATCATATAGGGCTTAGCATTGTTCGGATAAAACGAATCATAAATAACGAGATTTTTACATCGGGCCTGGATGCATTCGATGGAACCCCTGTGCTTGATATCAAGCCATATATAAAAGACCTAGATGCAAAATCCGATGCTAATAATGGTTGGATCGAAGAAATGGATGACCATGAACATCTCCATTTACATATTAAAGGTATTCCCCACGATTATTAGACAAAATGCTGATGAATGCAATTTTATATAACTGAGCGTATCTGGCCCCGCTCCTCTCCGCGTAAATCCAGCTTGGTAGATGGACTTCAGATACGCACGAAACGTTAGCTGAAATGCCTGATGGAGGAAAGCACAATGAGAAAATGCCCCTTTTGCATAGTGGATGTGTTTGCTGAAAAAAAATATGCAGGTAACCAACTTGCAGTCGTCAGAGGTGCAAAGGCTCTTTCTGATATTGAGATGCAACAAATCGCAACAGAAATGAACTTTTCAGAAACAACTTTTATTTTATCTGAACAGAAGCGCAATGGCGGATATGATGTCCGTATTTTCACGCCCAGGGAAGAGTTGCCGTTTGCCGGTCATCCAACACTGGGAACCGCTTATGTGATACAACACGAGATTATCAGAGAGCCTGTTGAGACAATTATCCTGAACCTGAAGATCGGGCAGATTCCTGTTACGCTCAAATACAGCGGTGAACAAATAGATATTTTATGGATGAAGCAAATGGGCGCGACTTTTGGTCGAATTTTTGAGCCGGAGCAAATTTCGCAGATCTTGAGCCTCAATAAAAGTGAGATAGACGATAGATTCCCTATTCAAGAGGTTTCTACGGGATTACCTTTCATTATAATTCCATTGAAGACTTTGGATGCCTTGAAGCAGGCTAAGGTAATTAGAGATAAATACTTCGAGTTGATTAAAGATACGCAAGCTAAAGCGATGCTTATCTTTTGTACCCAGACTTATGATAAGGAAAATGACTTGAATATCCGGGTTTTTGCTGACTACTACGGAGTGCCAGAGGACCCAGCTACGGGAAGTGCAAACGGTTGCTTAGCTGGCTATTTAGTGAAATACCGTTATTTTGGAAAAGATCAAATCGACATTCGAGTTGAACAGGGTTATGAAATAGGACGGTCTTCGCTGCTTTACTTAAGAGCAAAAGGCAAAGGAGAGAAAATAGATGTATCTGTCGGTGGAAAGGTTGTAATGATTGCCAAAGGAGAATTTATTTAGAGAGCACTTCAGCAAACAGTGTGTATCTGGTTCGGGCTGGGGGCCTCACACAAATCACATTCGGCGATTTTAGCTACACGCAAATCGTGAGTAGAAATCCACCCGGCCTTCAATGAACACACACCTGCCCACCCCACATCTTCCCGCGCTAACCCAAGTACACGACCTCTATTTTACGGATGCAACCGACTTCAGTCAAGGGTGGGAGGGCTGGAGCTTCATGAATCTATCACGAGGTACGCGGAGGTCGGGTTGGTGTGTGGCTGGTGTGTTTTTGTGGGGTGGGGCTGGACAGCAATTCAATGTGAACCGGAGATGGACGCAGATACACGCTGATTGGCGGCTGCCGTTAAGTGTTTCACCGCAAAGAGCGCAAAGTTCGCAAAGACGTTGTAACCTTAACTTTGCGTTCTTTGCGCCGCAGTATTTCGTATTTTATATATTTCAACAGCCATGCCCCCCGCCGGCAGCACCCACCAACACCCGAGGCCGCCGCACACATTCGGTCCGCAGCACCAGGGCCGGGCAGTTGTTCAAGTGCTTCAAAAGAGGGGCATGGGACAGTCTCTTGTCAAAGAATACAAAAACATATTAAACAAGGTGAAAGACTCGTGTGTGACGAAAATTACGACAAGGGAAGGAACCTATCGGTCATTTGGGAGTTCAGTTAAATTTTGAATTTGTATATCAAAATACGATTCTAAATTTTTGAAAGTAAAAATGGTCCTTGAAATTATTTCAGCAAGATATGATGATTGTATAAGTCCATCATAAAGGTCAATATATTCTAAAAATTTTGTATCATATTTAGTAAAAAAACTTACGCCCTTTCTATCCTCAGGATATCTAAAACGATCTGATTTCCCATCAAATTTATCGAAATTATGGATGAATTTTATAATTTCATCATCCAAATAACTTTTTGGGATTTCAACATGTCTTAACTTATTTATTAAACTTGTTAAACTATGTGATTTCCGTGATTTTTCCATGAAACTATCCAAATCACTTTCTAATTTTGGAGAAATAATTGATCCAAATAGAATAAGTCCAGTTAATTGCAATTCCAAAAAGTGTCTAAAATTGAAAAGTAATGGTAATATTTCATCAGCAATTCCCGTTATGGTTGTAAACGCATGCAAGCGAAGGTTTGTTTACTTACCATTTCGTAAACATTTTATGGTATTGCATGCTTCTACTCGCTACATCACAAGGAAAATCAAAGACGAGCGGCGGTATAATTTCAGACAGCTTGGATGAAAACAAAATAAGAGACCGGGAATTGCTGATATTTCATAGTCATGTCCATGTGCTGTGTTTAAACACTCTTCTAATACTTTAAACTCATATCCATTTTCCGCTAATAAATTATCTAATAAGATTTCAACATTATTTTTATACATTTCTGCATATAGTAAATAATCCATGCCACGTTCTTTGGTTGGCTTATAGTGAAGAGACATCAATTTTCATTTTTAGCTTAAAACTATATAATAATTTAATGCGCATTCTCATTACAGCTGTCCAGACACCGGTATTGCATGTAGCGGGCGCAGAGATCAGTACAGGGAAGAGGCGGGGTACTGTGAGAGTAAAGGTATGGATGTAGGTAAGGACATGAAGGGGTAACATATCACAGTTCCAGGACTTAAAAAACATTTAAATGGATAAATCTATAATTATTTTTATTTAGCTTCATCATATCTAACTGCCAGTACAATATTTTTATCTTTTAATGCACCACATTTTGGGCATTCATACCAATCATTTATAAAAACCCATGCAGTACCACATTCACAATTTGGAGAATCCTTTTTTATCGAAACGGGCATAATTTTTCCACCTAAAAGAAGCCATTAGTACTAAGCAGTAAAATATCTTTTGCTACATTCTGGCCATTGCATAAACTATCATACTAATTTGCTATTAATTAAATGTATATCACAAATTCATTTTAGTTCCACATTTATACAACCATTTGGATGCGTCCTAATTCGAGAATTTTTTTTCCCTTCAATATTATTGCACTCGACCAAAGCCATTTTCAAATTTCCGTTAATTTTACAAGCTTCAAAGTAGGCCCATAATATGTCTAAATTTTTCTTATGATGCTCAACTTTGCGTTTTAGTAACGGTTTAGTGGCCCTGCCACCAATTTCACTCCAAATGAAATATATCATATAACCATTCATTACCTGATTTATTGGATTAGTAAGTTTCTCATAATCGTTTTTTGTATGTTTGTTAAAAGAATCTTTTGCAATACTTTTTAATCCATTGTCAATATCAAGTTTGAATTCAAAAGCAAACGGTATCGATTCTTCAAGTTCATCAATAAGCGCAATATCATATCTGGCATTGTAATTAGATGTTCTGTCAACTATGAGATTTCCATCTTTTCGAACATAGAATTCATTTGTTGGATATTCCCACCTAATGTTAAATTGTGTTTTTTTACAAAGAAAATCATGAAATTTGTAATGTAGTAGTTTTTCGTTGTTAAAAAATAAAGGATTTTCAATGAATTCATTGACAAGAGCTAGAATTGCATTTTCAACAACATATTCAGTATCTTCCAAATTCAATCACCTATTTGTATAACACCATTATCAATAAGTTCATCAATATAATCTAAATTTTCTTTAGCTTTATTTTTAATCTCCAACGAATTTTGCATTGAAAGTTCTTCTAGGATTTTGATTTGAGATATTTTGAATTTATAAGGACATTTTTGCCCTTTCCATGGATGAATATCCTCCAAACATTCTTCTAAAAACATTCGTTTAATATCATCTTTCTCAATTAGAATATTACCGATTTTTTCAATTAGTTCTATACTATTACTCCATGAAAAAAAGCTAAAAGCTGTGCTATATATAGCAGGTTTGCTTTCAGTTGGAGGAAATGTATCTAATAAAATAATCATGTTGGTTTCAAGAGCTTTCATTAATTTCGAATATATTGGTTCAGTCACTTTGGGCATTTCAAAATAAAAATCATCATAATTTCTCAAACTAGAATATTTTAAATGCCCTATCATACCAAATTCTCCATATATCAAATTGATTATTTCTTTATATTGATAAAAAAATATTTTTTCATTTTTTAACCAATTACAATATAAATTCAAAACTCTGCTGTCGACTATTGCACGCTTAGAATCATATGACTCAAGGTCAGAAAATGTTAAATCAAACCATCTTGAAAAAGCTTCCCCTACTTGCATGATAATATTATCATCAGTTAAACTAAATATAAAATCATATTTTTGCTTAATTTCGGGTGGAAGAAAGCTATAATTAATTAAGAACGTTTCCCCTGTTTCGATAAGATCTTGTACGTTTGCAGATTCAATTTCAGTTACAAGTATGCTCGTTAAATCTTTTGATATTTGTTCATAATTATGGATTAGATATTGAATCAATAGAGTATTTTTAATTTCCATTTGAAAAAGTAGTTTTCGATTGTTTTCATTTAGAAAATCATAATTTTTTATAATACACTTGGCAACGAGAGATTTAACTTCTTCTTCTGTCTTCGAAAGTTCAATTAATTTATGTTGGAATTTTCTCACAGTATCTATATCCAAACTATATGCAAAAGTATAAGCTATTGCTTTTCTTGAATCGACATTTTCAAATAGTCTGTCCATATATCGTATCAAATTATCATCAAATTTATCGAAATTATAGAATAATTTTGAAATATAAGTAACACTGGGGAAAAACTGTGTCCAGTAATCAAATTCATAATTCAACTCTAAATCTGGACGGTAAACCTCGCTTTCCCGTATTAAAAAAGATATACTAATCAAAATATCTATTGCCAATTCTTTGATATAATATTGCAAATGTGAGTAATGTAATAAAACTGAATGAAATACATTGAATTTGAGGTGTTCGTACTTGGAGTCGTGGGGATTCCAACTTGTAATATCTGCAATTCGAGTTGAATGGTATAATTTTTCTAAAATATTTTCAAGAACACGTCGTTCTTCTCCATCCTCACCAATTAATTTTTGAACGGCTTCAATATATATAGGGTGAATGTATTCTAATTTCTTTATCTCTTCAGTAAATTCAAAGGAATTTGCGTCTTTTGTTTCTTTCAAATAAAAACCATTTTCAATTTTGATTTTAATAAACCGATTTCTAAATTTGTCGACACACTTTTCGAAATAATGTAGGTTGCTTGGCCCTAAAGGTAAACAATGTGAATAAATCTCTTCCAAGTCATCAACTTCAAAATCTTGATTAATATATAATATGTACAAAAACAATTTCTCATATTCATCTAAAGACTTGATTTCTTCTTTGATAAAAATCACTTGTCTTTTAGCCTTAACAATTGATTTGTTTATACTATCTTCTTGAAATTCATCATATTTTGCATTTTCAAGAAAGTGCCAAATCTCACCTGGCAATACAAGTTCATTTATGATACATTCCTTGTTATCAATAACAATAGACTTCTTATCTTCGGTTAATTGGATATATTCTAAGTTTTCATTTAAAATTCCATTAAGTAACTCACTGTCATAATTTGAAAAATTCAATTTCACAATGCTATCATTAAATTCATCATTCAGTCCTTCATAACTTAATTCATTATTTGATCTTTGGAATTTATTGAATATATCGGTCCGAGAGGAAAAAATAAATTTTGAATTGACGTTTGGAGATTTTAAAATTCTAATTATCAGAGGAACCCATTTATTCACAAGAGCAGGTTCATATTCAATAGCTCCAAAAACATCATCGATTATGAAAACATTTCTATTGTTTATTAATTGAGAAAAAAACCTGGATTTTTTATGATCTCTTGAATTAAGAAGCTCTATTAAAGATTTTTTATCTTCCTGTACAACAAATCCTTCATTTTTTAATTCATTTGCAACATTTATTGCAGCAGTTGATTTTCCAACTTTTGGTTCACCTACAATAGTAATAATATTTGATTCAGAAATTATTCTTAGAATTTCATCCCATTTATTAGGTTGAATGAAAACACTTAATTCTTTTTCATAATTTGATTCAAATGCGCTTTTAACTGGCGATTTTTCTCCAATTAAATACTCTTTTAAATTCAATCCCTTGACAATAGCATCCATATCTTTCATTTTTAACTTATAGCGGGCATTAATCCATTTCATTTTATCAATGAGATAGTCAGCGGTAACAACATCAAACCATGAATGTGCACGCTCACCAATTTGTCTGATGTCGTAACTGCTCCCCTTTTCAAAATAGCCCCAACATTTAATAAAAACAAGCTTTCCTTCTTCAATATGCTCAAAATTTCCTATTCGAATTTGTTTTAACTTTTCCAATAAATCGAATTTTTGCTCTTTTAATTGTCCAAATAAATTCTTAGGTAATGATATTTCCTGCTCATTTTTTATAACTACCCAGTTCCCATTTTCATTTCCAATTAGCTTTCCTTTGTATGATTTTAAATCAATAATGGCTGTTCCTTTTTCAGTTAAAATTAAAACATCGATTTGAACTTTTGCTAAATTAAAATTTGAAAGAATATAGACAATTTCGTCGGTGTTTGCATATTTTTCATAAATAACATCATATAGTTCCTTCAATTGATTCCATTCATGTTCATTTTCGAATTCCTCACCACAAAAGACCTTCACTACCATATCATTTAATCACATAATTCTGAAATTATTTAATACTAGTGTTTATAATTTTGTTATTATTGAAATTGTGCAATTTGAGTTTCTATTTCTATTTCTCTCGATTGCATTTATCTACCCCCTAAACCACTGCCCAAACCACTCACCTCCCTTATCATAATACTCCAAAACAACACCATCAAGATACTCAGTCCCAACACCCTGCACAGCCCTCCTGACTTCCTCCAGCGAAACCCTGGTCTGCCTGTCATACAAAAATATAACCCTCGGCAGCACCCTCACACTCTGCGCCCCGTCCTCTATCATCCGCCTCGATGACTCATTGAACCTCTCAACCTTATTGGCAATAGAGGCAGCAGATGTCTCGCTCTCAAACTCGATCACATTTGTAATAGAATGCCCGAACTTCATTGACTTGTCAGGTTTGCAGTAGATCAAATCAGGCATTAACAACCGGTTTTTCTGGGTACACGGCCACGGAAGACTGCTTGTATTTACCACCTTTATCCAGTCCACAGCATCAGAATGTTCAGCCACACACTCCCGGATCTGCGGTAGCATGTCTTCATGAGACAACTGTTTTGTCGGATTATTATTACTCCCGCCCTTTCCGTTAAAGGTTATCTGCGCCCTGTACTTCAGGCACCCCCGCTTAAAATCATGCGGACGCCTGTGAAAAGTACACCAGAAATACTTCGGCCTGTCAGAATTGGTCTCATCCAAGTCAATATATTCCTTATGCTCATGCCATATCTTAGTCCCAGGCCTGTGCCACTGTACCTTTGAATCCGTACTGCACAACCCGCAGGCATAGTACATTTTTTCATTCAATTCCATTGTTACCATCATTTACCATCCTAATTTTTTCATTTTCACTCAACATTCAATCTACAAGCCAGTCTTCAGTCTTCTTCTTATCCACTTCAGTAGGGCTCAGGAACACTACATTCCCGTCCTTCGTCTTTCGTGCATAGCGTATTGCATTTTCCCTGTTGTGAAACCGGGTAGGCGTAGACGCACACGATACCGGCATCTCAACATTTTCGTTATTCTCCAGAGCCTCAAGGTAGCCGGGTTTGTATTTCGGTATGCGGTAGCCGAATTTCTTGACCTTCTTGCATTCTACTATACTGCCATCTTCCAGTTCGACCTGTACAAGTTCCTTCTCTGGCATCGTATCCCTCTAATTTATCGTGTCATGGTACCATGGCGCCACATTACCATAGTACCACAGCAAGAGATATATACTTTGCTGTACTAATATATAAAGGGGGATGAAAGAAGCAATTAGAAATGAAGCCGTAAAAAAATGACATCGGGACAATCTTATCATGTCTACTCAAAACAAATCTCCGGCCTTGCAACAGCGTTATAGATCACTGCTCGGCAAAGTAACAGAAAGAAAACACGCAGTACAGGAGTTAGTGGACATGCTACACACCGAAACCACCTGGCTGACCAGCCCGGCCAGTACAAAATATCACCTGAACATAGAAGGCGGTCTGTTACAGCATAGCGTTGGAGTGGCAGAGACGCTGCTTCGCATAAAAGATACTCTGGCCCCCCATATCAGTGACGAATCATGTGTCATTGTTGGGCTGTTCCACGATGTAGGTAAAGTCGGTATGCCGGGCAAGCCGTATTATGTCCCTGAGGTAAAGAATGGAACAGCCACAGGGAAATATTTCATCAACACGGAACTCGTCTCAATGGGTCAGGCATTGAGGAGTTTGTATCTGGTGTCAAGGTATGTGCCGCTCGGTGATGAAGAAGCCCAGGCTATAGCATACCATGATGGGATGTATGTGCCGGAAGGGAGGTCTGTGTCGCACAGGGAAGAGCCGCTGTTGTTGCTTTTGCACTGGGCGGATATGTGGACTGCGAAAGTATTGGAATAAAAGTCGTCCCATAGTACAAACCAATAAAAAAAATTAAGATACTACACCCCCCTCGCCAATACATTAACCTTATATATAATAAAATGTAATTAGAAATTGTAATTATATATTGTAATTAAGGTGATTTTATGAGTATCGTTAAAGATCAATATGATATTAAAGAGAAAAACACAGCATTGTTTGTAGCATGTTTGAAAAATTCATCACTGTACGAGGAAAATGATAAAATAATTCTCGTTGAAAATGAGAATTTGAATAGTCATATAAACCACCTTATTTCAGAAAAAAAATTTATCGAAGCAAATGAATTAATTAAAACTGCTAAATGCATCAGTACCGATGACATAATCTCAGCTGAGGTTACTTCAAAATCGTTAAGGCTTCCTTTCGAAACTTATTCAAAATTATTACTTATTTCGAGCAAGAAAAATGGAACAATAAGTGACTCCGTGAAGCAAATTATTATTTCAAATTTGTATTCATCGATTATTGAACTTGAAAAAAATCCAACAATTGAAAAAAATAAAGTCAATCTATTGGCCACTTTGTTAGATAATTGGGTGAAAAGAAAAATATCATATAAGAGTGGTAAAGACATATTTTTAGACTTCTCTAACTATTTTGGAATTGATTTGCCAAGCTACATATTTGAAATCGATGATAATGTGCGTAAATATTTTCTAAAAATTCTGTATAGTGCATGTACGAAGTTAGATCTTGATCCACAAATTGCAGATATGTACATTGATTTACATAGTTTGAATTATCCCCATTTCACAAAAAATTTATTATGTGGTATTGAACTAATTGATGAAAATTTAACATGCTCCATTAAATTTGATTTTTCATATGGTATTGATGATCCTGCTACCGGAGATGATGTCACTAATGACATTTTCTATAATAATGCAATAGAAACATTTGGTAGGAATAAAACTGAAATATTTTTTAATGATATTATTGGTCCATTGTGTGATATTGATGAAGCTTCTTTAGGCGTCTACGAACTGAATTTAGATGGTGGGAAATTATACATGAGTGGAATAGATTCACTAGACGACATATTGTTACAAAAAATGGTATACAATAAATTAGCAAATGAATATCCAGAATACCATAATATAAATGGAAATGTTGAAATATTACATAACATTTCCCTGTTGCCTTCTGATTTTGATGAGGAAATATACAGTAAGCGATTACAGGAATCTGTTGAAAATAACGATTATGAAACAGCTTCAAAAACCAGTGAATTTTTAGAGATACATCAAATCCTCAGTACTCTATCCTTACAGATATGCGATATTCTAAGAAAAATTGCAAAAGAAACAAAAGTTGTTACTATTACAATTCCGAATGCCCTTTTAAATCTGTTTGATTTAACTCGTGGCGAAAAATCTGCTAAAAATTTCATATGCGAAGAAGTTGATAGATATTGGGATAAAATGCCCGAGATGGAGTGACTAGATATGGAAAACAAAATTCATTCCATTAGTAAAGATAATTTCGACCACAAAGTTGCTCTATTCATTGATAATGACAACATTGAGGTAAGCTGTTTCAATACTATCAATGAGCCATATGATTACGACATTTTGGTAAAAGAAGTTGAAAAATATGGGCGGATTGTTCTTAGCAAAGTTTTTCTTGACACTACCAAAATAGGCAGGAGACAATTTGAACTCTTTAAAAGGGGAATTGAACCCATTTATGCGCCTTGTTATTCAGACAAACATGGCACTACGAGAAAAAGCCTCGCAGACCCAATGATCATCTGTGAGGTCATGCGGACATTATATGAAAAGCCACACATTGATACATTTGTTATCGTAAGTGGTGACAAGGATTTTGTTCCACTTATCAGGACTATTGCACAACACCATGACAAAAAGAGATTGATTGTGATAGGTGTTTACGATTCTACTGCGGATTTGGTTATTGATGAGTGTGATAGATATGAAGAAGCTAAATTTCTTGACTATAAATTTTTGCATAGAATGTATAATGATGAAATCGATGAAGAAACGTCACTGGAACTTGAAAACCAGAAAAATACTCCGATGCCAACTCCAGAGGAAATTGGAGAAATATTGCGATCAAACAGCCATAGTGTGTGGGAATAAATGATATTGTACATAAGGAAAATACTATGAAAACAAGATATGAGAATAAACACAGCGGGATACCACCTGGTGCTACCATTGGTTGCAATGGTGCAGCATCTCGCTTTAGAGGTATTGCAAATCAGGAAGATCGTTCAATTGGTGATAATTATGTCAACATGCTACAAATGTAATGTCAGGCCAGCAGCAAAAGGTGGCGGTATGTGTGAAGTCTGTTCAAATGGAACTTATAATAGTGACACTGGCATTGGGGTGTCGAGTAGACACACAGATGGACAGGGACGGAGAAGAAACCATTTCTAATCTTTGAACAATCATGATGCTGATTAGCTAATAAAAATAAGGGATAATTTTGAATAGGAAATACGACAAATGTCTGAAAAAAACAACATCAAAATTTTAGAAGAGTGTATCGACCACTGCCTACTGCAGATACTGTATTAAAATTTAGATGTGGAAGCCGCTGATAACTGTACGCAATACATGGAAAAGAACAACGTCCAGATACGCAAATGCCATCTGTGTCCAAAAGAAGAATATTACATGATGTACGTTTAAATGCAGCAGTAACACAACCATGCCCAAAACAAAACTCCTAAACCAGCTCGGTGATTACTATTTCTGCTCGTCCTGCAGCACCTGGCACAGACTAAAACCAGACTCAAAAGGTCAACAGCACCTCATCTACTTCGATGAAGCAGAAACGAACGCCCCCTCTGCCAGCTACTATTTTTGTACATTATGTATAGAATGGCACAGAGGCTCACACAAAGCGCACATCTCTCACCGCGCGCATATCAAAACTGACGGCAAGATCAAACTCTTGAAATCACCCGCTGCCGCAAAGAAGGAACGCACGCCGAAAGAGCCGGTTATCGGCGGGTTCGACGGCGCAGATGGACTGTGGAAGTCATTTGACGAGCACATGGATGTCATCACTTCACCGTCACTTCGGCAGCGCTGCATAGAGATCCTTCAGGTGGGCAAGTCGCTTGAAGAGCAAAAAGTGCAATGCTTCAGTCGAAAGAACGGATTTTCGTTCATAATCCAAGGGTTGAAAGTCGGTCAGGTGCATGTAAAACCAGCAGGTTTCAGTTTGACTCTCATAAAGAACATTCATGACACCGTGTGCAGGGGTGGTGTGAGGCAGGAGATGAGCAAGTATGTATTTAGCAGCGCAAATCCAAACCCAATCTCAGATTCCGATATCAGAGCGCACCTACTCGAACAATCACAGACACTGCTTGCACTTCGCCGCAGGAACGCCATCGGGTACATGGAAAAATTGCTGCACTGCCTTTTAGTTGAACAGATGAGCGCAGGCGGTCTGCCTGAACTCGGACTCGATTTCTTGTATTATGAAACACCGGTCGGGAAAGTGAAGCGGAACCAGCAGTTCGGCAGGCAACATGCCGATATCCTTGCACGGGAGCGCAACACGGGAGCACTTGTTGCGGTCGAAGTGAAAATGGATGCTACGGATATGAACCCTGTGATCAAGCAGGGAATGTCCTATGTGAACTGGATGCAAAAACACAAGCAACACCTTGTGCCAAGGATTGGGGAACTTGGTTGGGATGTAAATATGGATGAGGTAAAACTCTATGTAGTTGCACCTGGTGCCAGGGTGCGAGTGGATGAGGTAGCGGCGGATTGTGGGGATTGTGAAGTGAAAATAGTTTTGATCAATGATGATTGGTATGTGGATGAGATGGTGCAAGTGGTGGATGATTACGTTCTTTCTGCGATAGGCGATAAGATTCACTGACCGCAGAGGGTTTATAGCGTGCCACGAACAGGTCGGTCTTTACAGCCTGCACCAGCGGCGTCCCCTCAAGCGATGACAGGTCGCGCCTGGTGAACACTGGAACTACAGTATTTATCTCCTTATTTGTCATCTTGCGCACCAGTTCCAGGCCCATGCACCCCATCCAGCACTTATTGGCAAACTCCTCTTTTCATCGTTTTGCATATTCCCGCAAGCGTCCTGCCGAAACATCACCTTCAGCAGCCCCACCCCCGCCTTACTTCCGGTACATCAAGTCAGGTGGCAGGCAACAAGACTAAGAATTGTCAGTCGGGTGAGTGCAGAAAAGAAGCAGGCTGGAATTATTTCTATTTCATTATTAACCGCAGATAAACACAGATGAATGCAGATAACGGTTATTATTGGTTTAATTTTGATAACACGATAGAAATTTAAATATAATCAAATTTTAGCTGCAATATCTGTTACCTTGATCAGTCCCTGGATAAAAGTATAAAATGCATCACCAAAGTAATTCTCTTCAACAATACATTTCAATTCACCACTATCGTTTTCAAGATAATGCGTCTTAAGAACCGAATTAATTATTTCTTTCCTTTTACTTCTCCCAAAGTCTAGATCACCATAAGATAGATGCATGAAAGTGTGCCCCTCATCAGTGAAATACCACCCAGCCCCATTCTTTTTAAGGACCACATTCAGGAAATCCCCATCTTCAAATGTAAATGGGGCTGAAATTACGAAGCGATCATTACCTTCAGGGAATAATTCAATTTCGTTACAAACCTTTTTCCTGAATTCTTTTTCAAGTGATTTAATATCCATGTCTCCTCCTATTTAAAAATCAGTGTAACTATTCAGCCTTCCTTTAGACCGGATGCCGATGACGAAAATCAGCTTATTTGTGTATATGGCGATACATTTTTTAGTTTTTAATACTGAGTCTACGTCCATCGATTCCAAAGGCATTTGACAATTGTGTGCAATTATCTATTTGTGGACTATTTAGTCTACCGATAACGTTTATGTATGGCTGAATAGTTACAAATCAGTTAAGAAAGAATGATCTCCCTTAAAATTACATTCAATCATTTGCAATGAATACCAATATTACTGCTTGCATTAACAATGATAACATGTTCAATAATCACATATTATCGGATAATGATATAACCTCTTGGATAGCAGAACGAAAGTAATCGGATTGTACCTCTAGTTCAGAGTAATTAATTCGCTCAACATAATCCCCATTACCTATTTAACGCCCCACATTACTATAACACCCTAATGCACAAACCCGAACTATTAGCACCAGCCGGAAGCAAAGAAGCCCTTATTGCAGCAATTCAAAACGGAGCAGACGCCATATATTTCGGCGGACCAACCTTAAGCGCAAGGCATGATGCCGCCCTTACCCATGATGAACTTGAATGGGCTATTGATTACGCCCACATTAACAAAGCTAAAGCATACGTAACAGTCAACACCCTCATCAAGGATCCAGAACTCGAAAAAGCCTCCGAATACCTGCAATTCCTCTGCAATGCAGGAGCAGATGCAGTCCTTGTACAGGATATCGGTATCCTGCGATTATTGAAGGACCAGCTCCCCCAACTTCCGGTCCATGCCAGTACACAGATGACCATCCACAATATAGAAGGTGTGCAATCCCTTGAGAAAATGGGAGTAAAACGCATAGTGCTTGCAAGAGAGCTTTCCCTTGATGAGATCAGGAGAATAAAATCCCAAACCAACATCGAGATAGAGGTATTTATACACGGTGCCCTGTGCTTTTCATACTCTGGCCAGTGTCTTTTCAGCAGCATGATCGGCGATAAAAGCGGGAACCGTGGCTACTGTACCCAGCCCTGCCGCAGGAAATATATAATTGATGGAGCAAAGGGCCATCTCCTGAGTCCAAAGGACCTCAACATAAGCGAACACATCGGACATCTGATAGAATCAGGTATTGATTCTTTCAAAATAGAAGGCAGATTGAAGCACCCTGAATATGTGGCAGGTGTGGTACGAATTTACAGGAGTCTTATAGAGAGATATCTTGAAAACCCAGGCGATTTCCATGTATCTTATGATGAACAGCACACACTGCGCCAGCTTTTTAACCGCGGGTTTACACAAGGGTATTTTTTTGGAAATCCCGGCAGCAATTTAATGAGCAGGCAGCAGCCGCATAACCAGGGAACGTATCTCGGACAGGTTGTCAAATACGACTGGGAAAGGAAATTTGCCTACATACAGATCGAGCAGCCATTAAGGATAGGCGATGGAATCGGCACCCAGGGGCGAGGAACAGGAACTACGGTACGAAGTATGTACATCAATAATCAGGGTGTGGAAAGCACCCCTGCCTGTGCAACAGTTAAAATACCCATGGAAAAGACCGTTTACAGAAATGAGACCGTTTTAAAGACGTATGATTTCAGGCTTATGGAATCTCTTGGGATTAAAGGTGTCATGAAAAGAATTCCCATCAAGATGTCATTTACAGCAAAACATGGGGAACCGGCAGCACTTTGCATTACAGACGGCGAGAACGAGGTCATGCAAACCGGAGATGTTCCACAGCGTGCAAAGGGAGGCCGGATATCAGAAGATTCTATAATCCGGCAGTTGAAGAAACTTGGCAATACCATTTTTAAGCCGGAAAACATCAAGGTTAATCTGGAAGCAGATATTTTCATCCCTATTTCCCAGCTAAATACTCTTCGCAGGACAGCCGTTAAAAGGCTTGAAAAAGAACGTACAAAGAACTGGAAACGAACATGTAGCAAACCCGGGATTATTTTCGATGGCCAGAAGATACAAAATAAATCCCTCCCCCTCCTCTCCGTAAATACTTGCTCCCTGGAAACTTTTAAGGCGGCAGTTGACGGTGGTGCGGATGTGGTTTATTTCGGTGAAGAAAATTTCACAGGGCATTTGCTCACAATAGAAGATTACCGGTTTGCCATTGAGTATGGTAAGGAGAAAAGAGTGGAAGTCTATCTCGGTACACCAAGAATAGCTAAAAAACCAGACAGATTTGACTCTTTCCCTGACCACAATGGATTTCTTATAGCAAATATGGGTGTCCTGCATAATCTTCTTCACTCAGGTAAAAAGTCACTTGTCATTGACTATCCGCTTAATGTTTTTAACAGGCTTGCAATGGCTCATTATCTGGAGCACTGCCAGAGGGTAACTCTTTCGCCTGAGCTTACACTGGATGAAATAAAACAGATAGCTCCCCATGGTATGGTGGAATGTATCGTTCATGGCTTTTTCCCTGTAATGGTATCTGAACATGACCTTTTGGGAGAGCTGTTCCCTGATGATAAAATTCATGATGCCCTGCTGGAAGATGTAAAAGGTTTTACTTTTCAGGTGAAAAACGATGGGGGTGGACGTACTTATATTATGAACTCCAGGGAACTGTGTATGCTCGACCACATTCCTGAACTGATTGAAGCAGGTGTCAACTGCCTGAGAATTGAGGCAAAAACGTATGACAGGAAAACTACTGGAAAGTTGACAGGACTTTACAGGAAGGCTATTGATAACAGGATCAATGGTCACTGCGGTAGTGAATCTACTTCAGGGCATTATTTCAGGGGTGTTTTGTGAAAGTATTTTTAGCTATTTTACTGTTTAAATGAAGAGACTTTTTAATTTACTCTGTATCAATGGGTCATGGCAAAAAAAATTAACCGCAGAGGGCGCGGAGGATCGCAGAGGGTTGTTATTTTTCTCTGCATATCTCAGCGTACCTCTGCGGTTTTCCAGATAATCCCTGAAAAAAATAAAAAGTTTCTAAATGAAGACCGTTATTCTTAATTACAGGAAAGCTCTACAAGCTACCAGACCATAAAATCCCAAGGGGTAATTCCATTGAACGTGCTTGACACATCAAAACACACAAAAGATGAATTGATCGAGATACTGAGAAAAGAACTGGCAGATAATCCTATATTGTACCTTACCGGTCCGCAGGGTGGCGGCAAGACCACTCTTAGTGTCGGAATGGCAGATGAGAAGGTAGGTGCCATCTATGAGGGACGGGCACGTTCTGCACAGCCAGCAATAATCATCCGGAAGGATATAACAGATAAAATGGAACAGGAGATTGTGGAACGGCGCAAGCTCCCGATCTTTGATGGGGATGACCCCATATATGTGGATGTGAAAATGCTGGATAAGCTCATTTACATCATTGAAGATGTCTTCGATGTAATGGAACTGGGTGAAGAGCACTTATTTAATGAGATATCACAGTTGACAGTCCAAATAGGGGTTAAACCAAAGCAAATCGAGATCATTGCCGATGAAGATATGCTGGTGAGGCGCAGGCTTCAGCGCCATATGGATGCCAAAGACAGGCTTGAAGAACTGTTGAGAAAGGAAAAACAGTATGGTATAAAGTCAAATATGTTGGGTATCCAGGGTGCTAAGGTTATGGATATAGTGAACCGGGAAGGTGTGGGAAAATATGATGACAGCCAGTTCTCAAGGACTGTGGAGGATTTTGACAGGATAATACCCACCCGGGATATGACCCTTGGCCAGTGCCTGCTTAAGGTAGTGGAGATCTCCAATGAGGAGAAAAAGGAATCCGGTTTTCTGGTCATGCATACTGATGATGGCGAGCAGAAGATCATCAGCGACCTTGTTGTGGGAAAACATGAGAATTCCATGATCGGTGTAACACTGCTGGAAATATATGTAGGGTACAGGCAGAGCCGGCATATGTACCAGACCTATAAAAGCAACCTGGAAGGAAAGGTGGAAGTCATACACTCCTTCACACCCGAATTGCAGCTTGAGGTGGGATTCAAGCAACTCGCAAGCATGAACCTTGATTACATTTCTGAAGAGGATGATACCGGATTAGTGTCCGTTGCCGATAAGGCGGCTGCTGATAGGTTCGGTATTATCGTCAGTGTAGTGGATACAGATGGTAATATAGAATCATCAGAACCAACGAGGATAGAGGAACTAGAGCGTATAATGTTTGAGGCCTACCAGGAATTCAAGGCTGACCATGGTTTGAACGAATAGAATTTTTTGCCGGTCTGCTGGATCTCACGGGATAATTTTTATTGCAGACTACCTCTATTTGAAATATAGTCTATAGTGGTATAGTGGTATAGTGGTATAGGTGTGTAGTGGTACAATGTTCAATTATATGGAAAATATTGTGGGTTTTTCAAGGGAAGCTTTTGAAGAGGCCTACAACCAGGGATTAAAGTCTGATGACAGATCAGTTGAGATGAACCTGACCAACAGGACATATGAACGGGTGGTGGAACTGGAATCTGAGAATAATAGCATTGAAATGATCATGATAGGGTTTGAGAAGAGTATTATTTTGTATAGAGGGGGAATGTACGAAATTATCCGGATGGAAAAATCATAACTGTGAAGACCCGGTTCGTCCTGTATGATACAGGAATATCAATATCGATAAATTGATATTACCCTGAGTTATATAATTTGTTTATCCTTTTCAGAGAAGTGTATGACCATGTTCCTACCTACGCCCAGAGATATAAAGAAGCGAAGGGTCGGTCTTAACCTGACCCAGAACGAACTGGCCAAACTTGCAGGCGTGAGCCAGCCCCTGATAGCCAGGATCGAAGCAGGGGATGTGGATCCAAGGCTTTCTACATTGACCAAGATATTCGATGCCTTTGATACCACTGAAAAAAAGAGGATACTTGCGGGGGACATTATGCATTCTCCTGTGATACATACCAATCCAGGTTCGTCTGTGGAAGAAGCTGTTGATATAATGGAGAGTGAAGGATTCTCCCAGGTACCTGTTATCGAGAATGGTGTGCCGGTGGGCAGCATATCTTCTGATACTGTTGTCCATTACATGACTGAAAGCGATACTGATAAACTATCCAATATGCAGGTCAGTGATATTATGGGCAGTTCATTTTCCACTGTCTCAAAGGATACAGTGGTAAGTATCATCTCACACCTGCTTGAACAGAGCCCGGCTGTGCTTGTGGTGGATATGGGCAAGGTAGTTGGTGTGGTTACCCAGCACGATGTTATGAAACTTGTGCATAAGAAATAACAATTGAACAATAATTAAACACGAACAAGAGAGACCTGAAATGTTACCTGAGGATGATTATAAGAAGATTGCCGAGCGGCTGGGCAGGGAGCCCACCGAAGTTGAACAGGGCTGTTTTTTGAACCTGTGGAGCGAACACTGCTCGTATCGTTCCAGTTCAGCTATATTGAAAACCTTTACCACCACAGGTAAGCGGGTCATCATCGGTCCCGGGGACGATGCCGCTATTGTCCGCCTTGAGGACGGCTGGGTAATGGCCATCGGGATGGAGAGCCATAACCACCCATCATATGTTGACCCCTATAACGGTGCAGCCACAGGTGTGGGTGGGATCGTGCGGGATATCATTTCCATGGGTGCACGGCCCATAGCCCTGATGGACCCCCTGTATTTCGGGCCGCTCGATAATGAAAAGAACAGGTATCTTTTCGAGCATGTGATAATGGGCATTGCAGGGTATGGGAACTGCATTGGCGTACCTGTGGTGCGGGGAGAGGCATATTTCCATGAAAGTTTCAGCGGTAATCCCCTGGTGAATGTGGTATGTGTAGGCCTGGCCCGCGAGGATAAGATCGTTACTGCCACTGCCCAGAAGGCTGGCAACAAGCTGGTGCTAATGGGTTCGTCCACTGGCAGGGACGGGATGGGCGGTGCGTCCTTTGCATCAAGGGACTTAAGCGAGGAATCGGAATCAGAGGAACGGCACAGTGTCCAGATAGGCGACCCGTTCGCAGAGAAACTTGTCATGGAAGCCACTCTTGAAGCCATTGATAAGGGATTTGTACTGGCATGTCGTGACCTTGGAGCCGCCGGCCTGGTAGGGGCCAGCAGCGAGATGGCAGCCAATGGCGAACTGGGCGCTCATATTATTGCTGATAATATTCACCTGAGGGATGAGAGCCTGACACCTTTTGAGATAATGATATCCGAATCTCAGGAGCGCATGGTACTGGAAGTGGAGCCCGGTAATGTAGATAAGGTGCTGGCAGTAGCAGACAAATACGACCTAAAGGCCAACCTGATAGGCGAACTCACACAGGAAACCCAGTATGTGGTGGAGTATAAGGGCGAAATAGTGGCAGATATGCCAATACTGTTCCTGTGCGGCGGCGCACCCACATCCGAGATGGACTTTATACCGCCTGCAGTTGGGAGGAATGCTGAAAAACCGCCCGTGCCCGGAGATATCAAGGACATCATCTTAAAACTGCTTGCCAGACCCAATATCGCTTCCAAGGAGTGGGTATACAGGCAGTATGACCATGAAGTGCAGGTGCGCACCTTGATCAAGCCGGGTATGGATGCAGGTGTACTGCGGATCATTGACGATACCCAGGGACTTGCCCTGTCCTGCGGCTGCAATCCTGCACATGTTGAGGCTGACCCCTACAACGGCGGGGCCGGAACAGTTATAGAGAATGCTATGAACCTTGCTGCTGTGGGAGCCAGACCCATAGCACTGGTGGATTGCCTGAACTTCGGGAACCCTGAGCGGGGTGAGATATTCTACCAGTTCAAACAGGCATCACTGGGACTGGGAGATGCTGCAAGGAAATTGAAGACGCCGGTGGTAGGCGGAAATGTATCTTTCTATAACGAGAGCGACGAGTTCGGGAGTGCTATTGCACCTACGCCGAGCATTGGCATGGTCGGATGGGTCAGGGACCTGGGAACCATTCCTGCAGGTACCTTCCGGCAACCGGATGAGACCGTGATACTTGTGGGTGATACAAAGGACGAGCTTGGGGCAAGTGAGTATTATTCCATGCTTGGGCTGGACAACAATGGTGTTACGCCCGGATTGCATGATAATATTGATACGGTCATCGATACACTGATACGTGCCGTGGAAGCAGGTCTTATAACATCTGCCCATGACATATCCAACGGCGGGCTGGCAGTTACACTGTGCGAGATGGTTGAACAGATAGGCGCAGAAATTGATATTACAGAAATATGTGCAAGGGACGATGATGCCCTGTTCTCGGAGTCATACGGCAGGATGGTCATCACCACCAGTGAACCTGATAAAGTGCTGGATATGATGTCAGGTATTGACTGTACAGTACTTGGAAAGACAAGCGGGAATGGTCTGTCAATTATAACCCGTAATGGAGATATAAACCTATCAAAAGATGAGATTGAAGATGCCAGGAGCAGTCTCTCCCGGCTGATGATGGATTGATTATAGTCAAGAACCAAACAATTTAAACTATCTTTGCGGACTTTGCGCTCTTTGCGGTGACCAAGATTATACACCGCAAAGCACGCAAAGAGCGCAAAGTGTTCAGGATATATGTCAAAACTATAGTTCCTTAATCTACTTTTTTCTCATACCCTTAATTATCTTGCTGATAAATACCATTACGACCAGGAATACAATTACGCCCCCCAGGATTAGAAGTTTGGAAATGTTGCTTTTTGCTTCCTCATCTATCACGATCTGGGTCTGTAATGGTGTGGGCGTGGGTGGTGTGTAGTTTTTAGGATCTATATATATGGCTGCAGCCCATACATCCCTGTTCAGGTCCTGATACGTGGTGTATGCCAGCTTTGTACCGTCATGGCTCCAGTCAGGCTGGGTCTGGTCCCTGGATTCCTGGATCAGGGTTGTATTATTAGTACCGTCCGGCCTGATAATACGTATGTCAAAATCGCCGTTCTCATCAGAGGAATAGGCGATCCATTTTCCACAGGGACTCCATGCCGGATCGAGCTGTTCATAACTGTCATTGGTAAGCTGGATATTATTAGAGCCGTCAGCGTTCATTACCCAGAGATCGCTATCGAATGAATAAACGATCCTGGAACTATCAGGACTCCATGTTGGTGTCTCGACTTTTGTTTGGTAAAAGGTCAACCTGGTGATGTTTGAAGTATCAGGTTCCATAGTCCAGATCTCATTTTCATAGTTTACCTTGCCTAAGAAAAGTATCTTACTATTGTTATGGTTCCAGGAAGGGTTCTGCTGGTCGGTTTTGTTTGTGCTTAATTGTCTGGGTATGACATCTTCATCTTCAGCGATCCATATATCATAGTGGCGGTCGCGCTTGAAGGAATAGTGAGAGGTATATAATATTCCTTTTTCTTCCCAATCTGACTCTCCCAGCCAATCAGTACTTTGGAGATACATAACATTGTTGGAACCGTCCAGATCCATTATCCACAATTCACCGCCATATCGCCCGTCCACAGTATAGGCGAGCTCTGAATCATCAGGGGCCCAGGAAGGGTCATATTCCTCCATCGAACTATTGGTCAACTGGAACAGGGCGGTCACACTGGGTAAATCATCGGCTGTGGCTGAAGGAACAAAGCACAGCAGGATTGTGATGAGAATGATAGATAATTTTATTTTCCTCATGATTTCACGTCAATATTTTTTTTCAGGCTTGAAATTGTAGATATTCATGATAAAATATATTTCAAATTTGACAGTAATACTTTATAAGCCTAATCATATAAATCATTGGGCTATTCCCGTGATTTTTTTATGTCAATGGATAGCATTTATGTTAATTAACCACGTTATCCGGTTACAGGTGAAGGAAAAATGGCAATCCATCCAATTGAATTTCGTTACGGTACTGCTGAAATGAAGCAGGTATGGAGTGAGGAATCTAAACTTATAAAATTACTCCAGGTAGAGGCAGCCCTGGCAAGGGCTGAAGCGGATATTGGCATGATACCAGGGGATGCAGCCAATACCATTGCAGCAGCAGTGGATAGTGTGAAACTTGAACGGGTCAATGAGATCGAGGACGAGATACACCACGATATGATGGCTGTGGTCATGGCAATGTCAGAGCAGTGTGGGGCAGCAGGCAAATGGGTTCATTTCGGTGCCACTTCCAATGATATGCTGGATACCCAGCTTGCCTTGCAGATAAAGGAGAGTATTGCCCTGCTGCGCAGCAAGACCATAGCTGTCAGGGATGCCCTTGTTGAAATGGCAGATAAGCATAAGACCACGGTCTGTGTCGGCAGGACGCACGGGCAGATAGGAGTGCCTACCACCTACGGCCTGCGCTTCGCAGTCTGGGCCAGCGAGATGGACAGGCACCTCACAAGGCTGGACGAACTGGAGCCAAGGGCTGCAGTGGGCCAGATGACGGGTGCTGTAGGCACCCAGGCTGCTTTCGGGGCGGACGGTATTGAGGTACAGCGGCGGACAATGGAATACCTGGGGCTGGGCAGTGTGGAGGTATCCACCCAGATCATACAGCGGGACAGGCATGCCGAGTTCGTGATGTGGATGGCAAATACGGTCACTACCCTGGATAAGATATGCGTGGAATTTCGCTCCCTGCAGCGCACCGAGATCGCAGAAATAGAGGAGAGTTTCGGCAAGAAGCAGGTGGGTTCGTCCACCATGCCCCACAAGCGCAATCCTATTAAGAGCGAGCAGGTATGCGGGCTGGCACGGATAGTCAGGGCAATGGTGGAGCCTGAACTTCTAAACAATACTCTGTGGGATGAGCGGGACCTGACCAACAGTTCCTGCGAGCGTGTGATCTTCCCCGAGACTTGCGTACTGACAGACCATATCCTGAAACTGGCTGAGGGTATTATTGCAAATCTACGGTTCTTCCCTGAGAATATCAAGCGCAACCTGGAGCTAATGGGCGGGCTGAACATGGGCGAGGCTGTGATGATAGAGCTGGCAAAGCGGGGCGTAGGCAGGCAGGAGGCGCATGAGATTGTGAGGACCAGTGCCATGGAGGCCCGCGAGTCGGGCAGGCACATGAAGGAAGTACTGATGTCGCGGCCTGAGGTGACTGAGTTTATTAGTGCCGGGGAGATTGAAGGCGTTATGGACCCAGAGGGGTATATCGGGACTGCGGTGGAGCAGGTGGAGGCCGTGGTTGAGCGGTTGAGGGGAAAGCATTAATGCGAAAAGTGAGTGATGAAGTATAGTCTGCTGCATAACAATTAATAGAAAATTAACCGCAGATGAACGCGATAAACGCAGATACGATGCAGCAAATTTGCGTTAATTCTTTTACGATTGTGTCTTCGGGCATCGTTGGTCTCTTATCACGGGATATATAAAATCAGTGATATAAATGTATAAATATAATATGGCATAATCAAAAGATTAATAAGCCTTGAGTTTTGAAGATTTATCAAATATTCGGAAAATATCTTGAACGAAAGTGTCAGGATGATTTCAGGATTTGCGCAATTTTATAATTCGAATTCCAGTGTGGGATGCAAGATGAAAAATAAGCGCTGTTGTAGTGTATATTATTGCAAAGAATGTAAGAAGTAGCGGGAATAGCATAATTCTATCATAAAAGGGACGTTGCAAGGAACTGAAGCCAGCATGAACATTTTTAAAGAATATATTTCTGTTAATAAGCGGCAATTACAGCATCGTCTGGGAATATAATGCAAGCGACAAATCCGATCACTGGAAGAAGTACGATCCTGCAACACCCTTCGGAAACGACCTGATAAATATGGAACCCGGAAAAGGATACTGGATAATAATGACATCTGATGATATATTGTAAACTCTGGAATTATTTAATAAAATATTGGAGATTTAGAAATGAAAGAAAATATAAAAAGCATTAGAAAATTGTTAATAGTATTGTTAATATTAACTATAGGTATTCCAACTGCTTTAGGGACACCATTAACGCCTGCATATTATGGGGGCTACGCATATTTAAATGGTGTTTTAGTTCCAGACGATACAATCGTGAGTGTAGAAATTTATGATTTAGGATTGGAAGTTGGAAATACAACTACTGCATTAAACTCATTAGGGTATAATTATAATTTTGAATTAACAATGGATGACCCCGACACATTATCAGAAATTGAAGGTGCAAAAAGCGGGGATAAATTAACTTTTAAAATAAATGGAATTGATTGCTCTATACCAGAACCTGGAAATATAATGGTTACTGAAGAACTGGGTGGAATTCTTGATCTTTATGTTACAACCCCTGATACCACAGCACCAACCGTAACCGATAACACTCCAACCGGAACAGACATTCCAGTAACGACCGTGATAACAGTTACGTTTGATGAATCGATGAATACGTCATCCGTAGAAGATGCGTTCTCAACCGATCCTTTAGTTGCAGGAACGTTTGGCTGGGATGGCGATATGATGACCTTCACTCCATCTGCTGACCTTGCATACTCTACAACATACGATGTTACCATCGGAACAGGAGCGGAAGATCTGGCTGGCAATCCTCTTGAAACATACATCTGGGACTTTACTACAGGATCAGAATCAGACACCACAGCACCAACCGTGATCGGTAACACTCCAACCGGAACAGACGTTCAAGTAACGACTGTGATAACCGTTACGTTTGATGAGTCGATGAATACGTCATCCGTAGAATATGCGTTCTCAACCGATCATTTGGTTACAGGAACGTTCAGTTGGGATGGCGATACAATGACCTTCACTCCATCTGCTGACCTTGCATACTCTACAATGTATGAGGTTACCATCGGAACAGGAGCAGAAGATCTGGCTGACAATCCTTTGGCAGAGGCTTACATCTGGGACTTTACTACGGAAGTTGTACCAACTTCAAATAATCTTATCCAGAACCCTGGATTTGAATCGGGAACATCTCCGTGGATATTCTATACAAGCGAGACAGGTACTTTCAGTATGGCATCTCCTGGCTTTGAGGGGAGCAATGCTGCCAAACTTGCTTTGAACAATGGTGGTAAGAACATCCAGTTGTATCAAAAAGGGTTAACTCTGGAACCAGACACCCGCTATTGGTTAAGTTTTTCAGCTAAGTCGAACACCGGACATGATGTGAATGTGCGGTTGATCAAGCATGTTTCACCATATACCAACTATGGTTTGGACTTTACGACTGATCTTGACACGAACTGGCAGACCTTCACGACTGAATTTACCACGACTGGTTTTACAGATACAGTAAATGACGGACGTTTAATGTTCTGGCTCGCACCGTTCGCCGCATCAGGAGATACATACTTCATTGATGGCGTACGGTTGGAAAAAGTCGATTTTCAAGATACAACGCCTCCCACAGTTACCGGGAATGAACCGACAGGAACTAATGTTCCAGTATCTACGCAAATACATATGACTTTCAGCGAGATAATGGATCAAGCATCTGCCGAGTCAGCGTTCTCGACGTCTCCTGCAACTACTGGGAGCTTTAGATGGAATGGTAACATCATGACCTATACTCCGGATTCTGACCTGGCATCTGATACAACATATACTGTTACTGTTGGCACAGGTGCCATGGATCTGCCAGACAATAATATGCTAGTTGAGCATACCTGGGATTTCACAACGGAAGTTATCCGGAACCCTGGATTTGAATCGGGAACATCTCCATGGTTATTCTATACCAATGGGATAGGCACGTTCTTGAATGATGCTTCTGGTGATGGGAGTCCCCATGCCGGCCATATTACGATTTCTCAGGAAGGAAGCAATGTTCAACTTTATCAGCCGGATCTGGTACTTGAGCCAAATACTCTGTATCATCTGAGCTTTAAGGCCTATTCCAATAGTGGTCATGACTTATCCATTTCACTACATAAGCACGGTTCTCCGTATACTAATTATGGATTATCGAACTATGTGGTTAACCTTGGTACTTCATGGAGTGAATATTCAACCCAGTTTACTACTTCCGGGTTTTCCGGAACCGTGAATGATGGTCGTTTAAGGTTCTGGTTGTCACCTTATGATGCTATTGGAGATCAATATTTCATTGACGATGTTATTCTCGTAAAGGGACAGGGCAGCCTGATCGATGAACTGACAGAGATCGACTCCTTCCACCCTCCGGCGGCCAATGATCCGAGAAACATGATGTATAACGAATGGCACTACTTCAATGTGATCGATGAAGAAGAGGGGCTTTCCTTGATGACCACATTGAAACTAAGCGGTGATATCTACGATCCCTATAATAGTTTGGCTACGATTGTATTTAGTTATTCCACACCGGATGGTGAAAAATTTATCGGGGATATTTACCCGATAACTCCGGATCAAGTGGAATTTTCAAGTGAAACACCCGATCTTAGAATCTACAGCAGTACGGTCACGCTGACCGATGAAGGATACCATGTACATGTCGAATCCGCTGATAGCCAGACGGTTTTTAATGCCATGTTTAAGCCATTTACCGAGCCAGCCCCGTTTTTTATTGCACCATATAAGCAGCCTCATGAGCCGGACAGGATTATCAACTGGCTGGTTGCATCGCCAAAGATGAAAGTAAATGGTACACTTACTACCAGTAAAGGAACGGCGCAGGAAAAGACACACACTCTGAAAAATGCAAGAGGTTACCATGATCACAACTGGGGCTACTGGCTGTGGCAGGACGATATCGGATGGGACTGGGGACAGGCGAGCGAGAGCAAGAATCACCTGGATGGAAATGATGTGGGTAAATATGCGTTTTGCTTTGGGAACGTTACCGATAATAAGCATACCGAATCAAGAGGGGCTGTCCTGAATATATGGGAGAATGAAAAGATAATTGCAGGATTCGAGAATGAGACGATCCAAATCCAGCACTATAATATGACCACACTACCTCAAATACCTGAACTCCAGAACAATTCGTTCCCACTGGTTACAGTCCTCAATGCCAATGATGGTGAGAACACCATGAGTATCAGCTTTATCACCGAAGACGTCACCCCGCTTCCAGTACTGGTCGGAGTTGACAAATATTTGGTAATATGGGAATTGACCGGGACCTATGTGGTTAGTGGATATATAGATGGAAAACCTGTTTCGTACACATCGAAAGGATTTATGGAATATGTGGCATGAGGAATAGAACCGATAGAAGGAACCCTTAATACTTACTTGGAGGAATTGGTCTTTGAGGGTCTTCTTGATCATAGCACTACTGGTGTTATTTTCAGGATGTATATCCAACTAATCTGATAAAGAGACCCTGATAGAAGGGGAGACCATAATGAAACAAATCTCAATATCTTCAGATGCCTTTAAAGCCGGTACCAGCCTGCCAGTCGAACACACCTGCGATGGGGAGGACCGCTCCCCTGCATTATCATGGGACACCGTCCCCGCAGGCACTCGGTCCATCGCCCTGATAGTTGACGACCCGGACGCCCCCGGCAAAACCTGGGTCCACTGGGTGATCTACAATATACCTGCCGACAGCACGGGACTGACCCTGGGTGTGCCCAAGAACAAAAGCCTGGACGACGGCAGCCTGCAGGGTAATAACGACTTTGGCAGGATTGGCTATAACGGACCCTGCCCGCCGCCGGGCAAGGTACACAGGTATTTCTTCAAGGTATATGCCCTGGATACTACGCTCAGCTTAAAGAGCGGTGCCACCAAATCCCTTCTTGAGGATGCAATGTCAGGGCACATCCTGACACAGGGAGAGATTGTCGGGAAATACGGGCGCTGATTGATTGTGACCATCATATCCTAAAGGTATCTTCCTAACCAGATGGACTGATACCTATCCCCCGGTATTCCATATACTGGCTGCTCATCCTTGTGCCGCTGTACCTGCGCCTGGCATAAAAAAACAGGGGACTTAACATCCCCTGACTACTATTTTTCATTGATAAAAGTTACATTTAAATATATCATTATGATGATATGATTTTTAACATGTTATATCATCATAGTGATATAATTTAATAGAAAATATATCAGTATAGTGATAAAGTTTAAATAATTTGGTTGCTATATGCTATTGATGCTCGAAAAGAGCCTGATATTTGAAATCCTGAGAGACCAGAATTACTGGTTCAAAGATTTTACTCATGAGGAGTATATCGAACGAGAGCATTACATGAGCGAGATGAAAGAATTGCTCCATTCAAAATCAATAACCATCATAACAGGTCCAAGAAGAACCGGAAAGACAGTACTACTAAAACAGACGATCAATGAGATGATGGATGGAGGAGTCGATAGAGAACAGATATTGTACCTGAATCTCGAGGATTACAGGTTGTATTCTCACCATTCACTTGAACTTTTAAGTGCAGTCCTTGAAACGTATAAAGAGAACATAAACCCCAAAAAAAATGTCTACTTTTTCATAGACGAGATACAGAACATAGAGGGTTTTGAACATTTTTTGCGAACAGAATATGACAGGGACGCAAAAGAGAAAATAAAATTCATCATAACCGGCTCAAATTCAAAACTGTTGTCAAAAGAACTTGGGACACTGCTGACAGGCAGGACCTCAACATTAACTGTATATCCGTTTTCCTTTGGGGAATATCTCCTCTATCATAATGTGAAAATAAACACGAGTTCATATTTCACTCTTGAATCTCAGAAAAATGAAATAAAACAGATGTTCAATAAGTATGTTGCTTTTGGTTCAATACCCGAGTTTCTTGATGAAATAAAACCATACGACAGGCTGAATGAATATATTGAAAATATAATCTTTAAGGATATAGTTGTGCGTTTTAACATAAGAAATGCCAGATTGGTAAAAGAACTAGCAATATTTTTTGCAACAAACACTGCAAAAACGTATTCCATAAACAAGTTGGCAAAGACGTTCAAATGCTCTGTAAACACTATACAGGAATACGTCTTTGACCTTGAACAGGCGTATCTGTTCTTCTATTTGAGGCAGTACTCATATTCATATAAAGAGCATATCAAAACCAAGTCAAAAGCATACTGCATAGACACAGGACTTGCCTGTGCAACAGGATTCCATTTTTCAAGGAATCATGGTCGTCTTCTGGAGAATGCTGTGTTTATTGAACTTAAAAGAAGGAACAGCGATATCTATTATCACAAAGGCGCCAGAACAGGAGTCGAATGTGATTTTTTAATAAAGGAAGGAATGCACCTGACCAATGCAATACAGGTGACAGAATCACTTGCAAACCCGGAAACTCAAAAAAGAGAGATCAACGGTCTGGTAGATGCAGCTCAACAATATGGACTTAAAGATGGTTTGATACTGACCGATAATGAATATAATGATATGATACAGGACGGGATATGCATACATGTGCGCCCAATATGGTTCTGGATGCTAAGTATGTGATGCCTATGTTATTATGAATTTAGTATTGTGTGCCCGGCTACCTACGAATGGCTGGCAGGGGAGGACGGCACACACTCACAGGCCATTGGCAAGATGTATGAGGAACTGGCAGCCAATGAAGTGGGGCTGGATATTTCAGGCTGTTCATATGTGAATCCGGCAGGCAAGAGCAGCCAGCCCCAGAAGGGCAAGAACGACTTTGGCAGGATCGGCTATAACGGACCCTGCCCGCCGCCTGGCAAGGCACACAAGTATTTCTTCAAGGTATATGCCCTGGATATCACACTCGACCTGAAGAGCGGCGCCACCGAATTCCAGCTTGAGGCTGCCATGTCAGGGCACATCCTGGCACAGGGAGAGATGATTGGGAAATACGGGCGCTGACCAGCATTAGTGAATTCAGGAATTCCCCGGAAAATAGCTCTTATTTCAGTGAGGTAGCCTCTGTGCCCATTCTTCATGTCTATCACGTTGAGTTCAAGATTTACGGTGAACTCATCCAGAACAAGTATTCTCCATGTGTCATCGGTTAAGAGTAATATTGTAATGGAACACGGATTGCAAGGATAATAAATAAATCCGTGAAAATCCGTCAAATCAGTGTCATCCGTGTTCGATTTAAATTAAATTGGAGAATCGTATTAAATCATTGGTATTTTGGAACATAATACATGCCGACTCTGTCAAACTCCT
>Ga0255375_10003_pt1 | contig 42944 bp, 37 predicted proteins | sample ANMaggSeSYBR01H3_FD_182090 | JGI IMG/M metagenome (GOLD analysis project Ga0255375, IMG submission 182090) | Sediment cell enrichment communities from methane seep in Santa Monica Basin, California, United Staets - ANME aggregate JGI... | ecosystem: Environmental > Aquatic > Marine > Cold seeps >... | reverse complement strand
AACATCGAACGCAGTGAACAGATGCTTTACTCAAAGATGCTGGCACATTATGTACAGCACGGATATGAGATCAAACAAAACGCTAAGCAGTTTTACACACTTCTCAAGGACAATTTCAAACTGATGGACAGGTTCTGGTTCACTGATGCTCAGGTCACTGAATATGACGAATGGAAAAAGGAGCAGGGGTTTCAGGCTATTGAGGAGATAGCAAAGGGACAGCAAACCCTCTTTGTCAGTGATGAGAACTCCGCACTTATCTGGCTCAAAAACTTCCTGAATACTCCGAAGAGCTACAGCGATATCCTAACAGCATACAATCAGATCACAACGAACATTGATGACGATATCCCCGAGCTTCAAAACCTTCTGGAAACAAACGTCGTGTTCGAGAGCGGTATGTACAGGCAACCTCTCACTGAAAAAGAGAAGGAAGCAAAGGAGGAGCAGAGCGAAAAGGAGTTGCTCAAAGCGTTTGATAAGGTGCTTACTGAAGCAAAGACAGGCAGCAAGAAGATTAAGACAGTGCGCAAGGAAGCTGTCAAACTTGGATTTACAAAAGCGTATCAAGAGAAACGGTTCCAGGATATTATCACTGTTGCTGATAAGCTTAAGCCAAGTATACTTGAGGATAACAGTGAGATTAATGACTTTGTGGATATTGCACGATTGAAGATGGGAGACGATTTCTAAGATAAGGATTGTGAGGGATTGAATGCGTTTAAATCAGGAAAACAGTTTGTCCCAAATTCCTCATGTTCCAGATGAAATCATTACTGCAATAAATAACAACAAATTGGCCGTATTTTTAGGGGCTGGTGTATCACAAATAATTGGATGTCATGGATGGGACAAACAATCTAAATATATAGTTGACGAATGTTGCACAATTGTTGGCAAGAATGGAAACCCAGTGCTTAACAGAGATCAAGCAGAATTGTTAAATGGTGATAATTTCGACCCAAAAAAGCGAATAACAATCTGTTCAGAGTTGTTGGAAAAAGCTGGTTGTAAAGATTCATTTATCTCTTTAACCCATCTTCGTCACTATGAATTTAAACCGCTATCAGTGGACCGTACCATTTTTAAAATCTGTTCCACACATTCTTGACCCCGATCGATTTCAAGTAATTGTTCATTCCAAAATATTTGCAATTGAATGCATCCATAATGTTTTTTTGCGTATTCGTCATGGTCGTAATTTTCAATTTCACCTTTCTCCAATGATTTGTTCTATATGTTATAACAATTATATAATGTTCACGGTTTGGAATTCTGTTCTACATCTGGAAAAGTTAAGGAAGTATTATTTTGGTGAAAATCGAGAGGAGTGGACGTTAGAAAAGATTATTTATGGATGAAAACTGTGAATTCTGGTGTGATACTGGAGAACATGGGCTTTAATGAAAAATACGCTGAAAGCGGATGACGAAACAAGGCAGGTTTATGATATCTATAAGGAATTATTTAAATTAAGAGCCCTTTTCATCACCACAAATTTCGATGAATACTTTGATGAGCAATTAATTCCAGAAAGAATTGCTTATTTGCCTGAAGAATTCACAAAGAAACCTGATCGAAACAAATTATACAAGATACACGGAACAATATCAAAAAAAGATTCACTTGTATGTACTGTCCCTCAATACCTAAAACAATATAATAATGAAGACCACATACGTTTTTTAAAGAGCATATTCGCCGAATACACCATACTTTTTATAGGATATGGGATGGAAGAATTTGAACTGTTAGATTTTATTTACATGAAAAATGTTGGAACTGAAAACAAACAATGTAAAGATTATATATTGCAACGTGTAAGATACGATGACGAAATTGATTTACATCAAGCATATTACAACCAGTTTGGAATAAATGTAATACCATATTCTGTTGATGACGATACCAATGATTACCAATTGTATCATGTTGTTCAAAACTGGGCTGCTGAAGTAAATCAAAAATCAGGCTATACGAGCAAGTCTTTTAGAAGAATCAAAAACATAATCGATGAGTTTGACGAAATATCGACTGATGAGCTATTACAGTATGTTAAAACTGATCAATCTCATAAAAATCATTTATATAAGATTCTCGCAGAAACAAATAATCCTTTACCATGGCTAAAGTTTCTTTATAAACGAAGATGTTTTAGTCCAGATAAAAATCCTAATCCAATTGAGTCAGAAAGTGGATACTATCGTGTACTTTATTGGAGAATTCTTGGTTATTTAGAGAATGTAGCTAAGGTAAATTCTAATACAACCTGTGAAAACAGTACCAATCTATTGATTCAAATAATTGATGAATTTGTGACTTTTCAGAATAAAATTGAAGATAGAATTGACAATAACTATACAGATTGGATAATAACAAAAGTCATTTTTTCACTTCCAATTTATAAGATAAAGGATGATTATTTCGATTTTGTCCGCTCTGCATTGAAAACAAAATGGGACACGGATTCTATTGCGCATGAGTTTGTAGAAACAATTTTTCCAAAATTAATTGAGCAGCATGCCACTTCTCATATTCTTAAGTTGTTAGACATTATTTTTGAGTACTATCAACCCAAAGAAAGAACTTTCGAGGATTATGTAGGTCGTATTGAACCTTTCTGGTTGCATGAAATTCTGACAAAAAATAAAATAGGTTTGGCGCAGTTATGCAGTTATGAAGCCGCAAAAATTGCGTTACAAAAGGTGAATGAAATTTGTGAAAAAGATTCATCTCAATTTAATAATATCTGGATTTCTGCAATTGAACGTGAAGATGATTTTTACAGTAAAGATCGGTATGATAGAGAAATAATCGGTTTTATTCGTGATATGCTTGAACGATGTAAAATCGATAAAATCAAAGAAATGGTTCCGAAATTAATTTGCTGTGACCATCCTATATTCAATAGAATTGCGATACACATTATAAACCACCATTATAGTGAATTAAATGAAATATTTTGGAATTTAGACTATAACCCACTTGGGAAAGACCCCTTGAAACATGAATGTCAAATGTTGTTAGATTCACATAACTCATGTTTTAATGATGAACAGATTTCACAGTTCATTGAATGGATTGAAGATGATATATATTATATTCCAGATAATCCCGACATTACACAAGAAGAAAAAGATAGTTATTTAGCTTGTTCCAAGCTGAGATGGTTATTTTCCTTTGCTAAAACAGAAAATCGAGATATTGCTGAGTTATATCAAAAATATCATTATATTTGTCCATATGACGATATTGAACCTTATGGCGAATCAAGTATCACAGCTTTTTCAGGAGAGGTTAGTTCAATAACAGTCGAAGAATTTAGTGAGATGACAACCGACCAGATCGTCAAATATCTTGTTGAATTTAAAGAAGAAAATGGGATAAAAAAGCCGTCATCCCGTGGACTTGCACAGACTTTCGAAGAATTTATTCAAAATAACGCTGAGGCGGCTATAATTGATATATCCTTATTTAAATCGATTCCTTTTATATATCAAAATGCTTTACTGGCAGGTCTTAATACGCATTTCAAAAATTCGGAGATTAACGGATTTGATAAAATACAATCTTTCATATCTACTCTTATAAAATCTGATATATTTTGGGACTATGAAATGAATAATCATGATCGTATGTATCGTGATCAAATTGTATCATCAATCTGTGAGTTCATTGTCAAAGGAATAAAAACTAATACTGTATTTTCAGATTCGAATCAAAATTTGGCAATTGTGGACATATTGATTTTTCTTGGTGAAAATTTGAAACCATATGTCCGTGAGCCTAATGAATATCTTGATTTTGCCTTTATCTCACCGCAACAAACCGTATATAGAGCAATGTTTGAGTATATTATCAAGAATCAGGAATGGAATAAAGAAATTAAACAATTTATTGAAGAAATTATTAATTGTACTGATGAAGAATCCAGAGACTTTTTTTACACATTTGGTAGATTTTTCTCAAATTTGTATTATTTCGATAAAGAATGGGTAAATGAACACATTGATAAAATATTCGATGTTGGCACCAGTAATTGGACAGTTGCGTTTGCTGGTTACTTATTGAGATTAAATCCAACACAAGAAATTTTCAGACTTATGAAGCAACATGGTGATTATTCAAAAGCAATTCGTGTTTTTAATAATGAATCAATCACCCAACGAAACTTACTAAATCATATTTGTCTTGGTTACATAAATGGCGAGGATGCAATTGAAGGAAGTAATTCTTTAATTATCCAATACATTAGTAAAAATAATACAAATCAAATAATAAATTTAATACATTCTATTTGGTACATAGGAAAAGAGAAGCCTCTGGACGAAAGTCAGAAAGAACGAATTCGGCAGCTTTGGAAATATATTTTAAACCGTTTTTCAGATGCAGGAGTATCTGAAGATAACAAACAGATCGTTGCTGCCATGTGTGATTGGATAGTTATTTTTGACACAATTGATGATGAATTGTTTAATTGGTTAAAACAATCAATCCATAATAACCACAGAGGGCACAGTTTATTCATCACCGAATATCTTCTTACTTTTATTGAGATCAATCCAAAAGAGGTCGGAAAATTAGTTGCATTATACATAGAGAATGAAACATTATATCTATATAAACAAGAGAATATTACGGAAATTGTAAAAAAGCTTTATGATTTAGATTATTTAAAATTGGCTGATAAAATTTGCAATCTCACTTTGCAGAGAAATGAATATTTTTTGCAAGATGTTTATGGCTCCCATCATCAAAATACTGTTTTAGAGGAGTGAGCAATGACAATCACCATCGGCAACACCGTCACCAGTACAATCCACTTAAACAAAGGGACCGGTACCGTAGTCAATGTAATGGAAGTCTTCAGTGAGAAGTACGCAGACGTTTTCTTTGACAGGACAAAAGAGAAGATAACTCTCCCTGTATCCGAACTCAGCACCCTCTTATCACCAGAATTGAAGTTCAATGCAAAGGAATTCTCAAGTGCACGCCTATTCACCCTGAAACTTCTCAAAAACCAGATACTCGCCACCATAACACAACAGGGACTTCGTTCAGCCGGCAACTTCAAGATACTACCTCTCCCTCACCAGCTTCTTGCTGTGGATTTTGTGCTCGGTCAGTTCAAACCCAGGGCATTGATAGCAGATGAGGTTGGTCTGGGTAAGACCATCGAAGCAGCACTTATATTTGAGGAATTGAAAGCCCGGAATATCGCAAAAAAGATACTCATTGTGGCACCATCCGGTCTGTGCGGGCAGTGGCAGGATGAGATGAAACTCAAGTTCTCTGAGGACTTTGCCCTATATGACAGGGATACGGTGCATTCCCTGAAAAAGCTTAACGGGGAAATGACCAATGTCTGGACCCTTAATGACCAGATCATCACATCCATTGACTTCATCAAACTAAAAAAGATCAGCGATGAACTGAACGAGCGTACACTGGAAAGGCGGGAGTGGCATAACACGCATGTTCTGGACGCTGCTGCAGAAGCTGGTTTTGATGTGGTGATATTCGATGAGGCCCACAAACTTACCAAGGACATGTCAGGTGAGGAGACCGCACGCTACAAAGCCGGAAAGAAGCTTGCTGATACCACACCTATCCTGCTTCTGCTGACAGCTACTCCGCATCAGGGTGATACTTCCAAGTTCAGGAACCTTTTGAACCTCGTTGACCCCTATCTCTTTTACAAAGGCTGTGAAATGAAACCTGAGAACGTGAAAAAGGTCACAGTCAGGAACAACAAACGTGCAGCCGTAGACTTCAACGGCAATCGGCTCTTCAAACAGAGGATCACATCACTCTACACAATCGAAAGGGATCCGGAAGAAGATGAAATAGAGATCCAGCTCTACGATGCGGTCACAGAATACGTATCAGAATACTACGATATGGCATCAAGGGATCAGGACAGGACATTGATGTTTCTCTTGCTCATATACCAACGCATGGTCAGCAGCAGTTCAAGAGCCATCCTGAAAGCACTTTCAAACCGGATGAACGCACTTATGGAAGCAAAGGAGACGGTTGATGCTGCAAATGAGGAGATAGCTTCATTCAGTGATCTTGATGCCGAAGACCTTGAAGAACTTACAGCAGAAAAGCAGATGGATATACTTGAAAGGTATGAAGGACTGAAGAAGACTGCCAGAGGTAGTAAATATATTGAAGCAGAGCTTGAAATACTCAAACAGTGTACTGAACTTGCAAAATCAGCCTCTACTGGAAGAAACGATATTAAATTCCGCAAACTCCTTGAGGTTATTGATGAATTCATAATCAGGGAAAACAAACCTGATCTTAAGTTCATCATCTTTACTGAATTTATAGAGACACAGAACTATATTAATGACAATCTCACAAGTCTTGGCTACACTACCGCACTCATAAACGGTCGTATGTCGGCGGATGAGAAGCTCAAAGCAAGAAATAAGTTCCAGAATGAAGCCCAGTTCCTTATATCCACAGACGCAGGAGGTGAGGGTATAAACCTCCAGTTCTGCCGGGTTATGATCAACTATGACATGCCCTGGAATCCAATGCGTCTGGAGCAGCGAATAGGCAGGATAGACCGCATCGGCCAGGAACATGATGTTAAGATCATAAACTTCCAGCTTGCAGACACTGTCGAGCAGAGGGTGCGTGATGTTATCGAAACTAAGCTTGAGACCATTAAAGAGGAATTCAATGACGGGGAAGACAAACTCGCAGATATACTGAGCACCCTTCAGGACGAGTTCAGCTTCGAGAAGATCTACATCGATGCGGTAAGGAAAAGAGAGTCCAGTGCACAGCAGCTCAATGAGATTGTTGAGAGAATGTATACAAGAGCCAAAGAGATAATAGACAGCGGTGACCTGGCACTGCCGTTTTCGGACCTTGACACCAGTACGATTTCAAAACGTGAACTTGAGAAACACACGGGAATGGTTAAAAATCTGATGGAATCGTATTTGCATGCACACGACAGGAAACTTGAACAATACAGGACAAAGGATAATGTCTATTACTTTGATGACCCGCTTACCCAGAAACAGATGAAAAACATCATCTTTGACCAAAAAACGTCTGTGGAACATGAGGATTATGAACTATTTACCTTCACTCATCCGTATGTTATAGAACTTCTTGAGCGCCTTGAAGATATGCTCACAGATGTCACAACCGCCAGGATAGAGGTGCATGAAGAAAAGTTTGCCGGGAAAAAGGGATTTCTGTTCACATATACACTGACCATCACGAACAACATCGACCCGCCTAAAAGATACAGCATACCTGTATTTATTGAAAGTAAAAACCGTTACAACAACAGGATATCACAGTATTTTTCAGATGCCTCCAACCTCAAACCATCCGAACTGATAGCAGGAGAATTGAACATTTCCATTGATGAGGCGCTTACAGAAGCCCAGGTAATGCGTGACCAGAAAGCTGAAAGCATATTTATTGAGCATAAAAATGAGCAAGAGGAGCTTATCAAAGAGATTGAGGAAAAGATGAAAAAATACTTCAGCGACAAAGAGGAATCTATCAAAAGAATTGCTATAGATAACATACGTAGTGCTCACCTCAGGGATATGGAACACGATAAGCAAAAGCAGCATGTGGAATTGCAACAAAAAAGAGCATTTGTTCCATCGATCACATGTGAACAAATCGCATATCTGGAGTTTATCTAATGCTGAAAAAATGGTTTTCATCACTACTGGATGAATTGGAACATTCATACAGCGACACTCTTCTTATATCTGACCCTGACAACCTGAGTTCGATCGAAGATATACAAAAAGAGATTCCAGACGAGTTCATTATTCACTTATATAAGAACGAGATGGGGCTGCGCAAATTCCGGTTAAAACACAATTCCTCTGCAAAAAGGCAGATCATTTTCAGGTCATCTGACAAAGACTATTTTCCTTCTGACATCGAAATAAAAGCAGAGCAATTGAACTGGAGCCTTGAATCAATATTTCCTGGATTGGATGCAAGGATATTGAGAACATTTCCCCCGAAATTCTATCAGAAAATTTACAATAAATTCATTGCCAGTAATTACTCGGTAGCTTCTACCGATTCAAATGAAACAATATATCAAATTTGTTTCTGGCTGTGGGGGATTAAACTGCAAGAAATTACAACAATGGAAGAAGCTATTCATCTGTTATCTAATATCTATGATGACTGTGATACAGTCCCCATCCATATTCAAGAATACATGAATAGCATGCATTTCGACATACCAGAATGTATCTGGTCGGGTACAAATGAATTCAATGAATGGCTCATTTCACAGTTTAACAAGTACAATATCACAAAAAGTAATAGTCTGGAATATGAGATCAATTTCGAATCAGATGAATTGATTACCATAAGAGAGAAAATACGCTCATCAGAATTTAAAGCCAACTTATCAATAATAAAAAATGATCTTGAATATATTCGTTCAATGCTATATTCAAGCTCTATTGACTGGTTTGGTATTGCAAAGAAATGGGGGGAACTTTCCTACCTGAAAGATATTGATTCTGATAATATCAATATTAATAAAGAAGAGTATCTGGAACTTGATAAAGAAATAACCGAGATATTCGAAGGCTTCATAATCAACCATCATAAAGACCAGTTCCATAAAAATTCATTAAGTAATCTGGTTACTATTGATAGGGTACTGAAATACATAAGATATTGTGATGGTGAAAAAAAACTCCTCTTATGTTTTGATGGTATGGGATTTCAGGAATGGTATTGCATTAGATCTTACCTAAAAGAACATGGTATTACCAGTTTTAAAGAAGATGCGATTTATGCGATGCTGCCAACGGTAACATCAATTTCAAGAGGGGCACTTTTTAATGGTGAAAAAGAAATCAGCAAGCACAAACCTGATGATAGAGGATTTGTGGATACTGTAAGCAGGTGGAATAACTATTCTGCAAATGATGTATTATTTATAACAAATGCAGATCTGAAATGGCATCAATATTATGAGGACTATAAATGCCTTGGAATAGTCGTAAATATCGTAGATGACACTGCTCATGATGTAAAAAACGCTAACTGCAGTAAACGGTTAATGCAGGAAATCCTGAATATAAAGCTCAAAGAAACAGAAATTGTACAGATTTTTCGTAATTTTATTGATGCGGGATATAAAGTATTCATTACATCTGATCATGGCACTGTCTGGTGTAGGGGAAATGACCTGAACATAGACAAATACCTTGTAGATACAAGATCAAAGAGGGCGTTACAATACCCTGAAGATATACTTGCTCGTGAGTTCTATCGGAAAAAACCAATTGAACTCTACCTCTATAAAGATAATGGAGTACTTGGTGAAAAATCGATCATATTCCCAAAGGGCAGGGATATGTTCGCAAAAAAGAAAAACACTGCAATCAGTCATGGTGGGATTCATGTAGAAGAAGTAATTGTGCCGTTTATTGAGGTTTTACCATGATAGGATTTGATAGACCTCTTCGCCCACACTGGATATACGAAAGTCTCCTTCTGGCAGAACCTGGACAAAAACTTGCAGAATTGAATCTGCCATTTGAAAGTATTGCCAGAGAACTGACCGGTAAAGAAGGGAAAAGAAAAGCACGGACTGTTCTTTTCAGATGTTTTTTAAGATCAAAAGAAAATAATAGCCGTGTAAGAGATGATATTTTTCTTAAGCATTTGAGTGTTGATTATGGTTTGGAATTCATGAAACCGATTTACCTGTTTTATCTAATCGGGAAAACAGATACACTGGCTAAGATTTCAAAACATATATTCCGACTTTATGATATTGGAGATGAGATAAACCTTCAATTCTTACAAAATAAGATGATAGATGAATTTGGTGAAAGGGATGTGGTTGGCAGGGCTACCAGATCATTTATTCAGACACTTGAATATTTTGGTGTTGTTAATAAAACTGGGGCAAATATTGTTTTGAAAAAACGCATTCCTATAGATGAGCAGCAATTAAGGATAATACTCAATCTTTATTCAAAGGAAATACTTCATTCTCCCCAGATATCATTGAACCACCTACCAGAGTTTTTATTCAATTATTTTAATCTGCCAAATGTGAAAACAGTGGCTCAGAAGTATAATGGTCAGGATTGGGATTATCAACATCGAGTGAATGATGATTACTTGATAATTAATGATAGAATTAATTATGAAGCTGATAAATGAAAAATTTGAAAGATAAATTAAAATACTCCTTGACAGATTTCTGGCAAGGAGAGAGCGTTTAAAGGAAGATGCATAAAATCGAACAACAAGCATAACTGGTAACTAATACCATGAAATTAACCAACAAACACATACTAATAACCGGCGGCGCAGGCTTCATCGGCAGCCACGTTGTAGATCATCTCATAAAAAAAAACAGGGTCACCGTACTTGATAACCTGAGTTCCGGCAGGATGGAATTCATACAGCACCACATGGATAATGACAATTTCAAATTGATCGAGGCCGACTTGATGGAACCAAACACCATCACCTCTGCCCTTGATGGCATTGATATGGTGTTCCACCTTGCCGCCAACCCTGATGTGAGGCTGGGGGCAGAAGACACAAAAGTGCACCTTGAGCAAAATATCCTTGCTACTTATAACCTGCTTGAAGCCATGAGACAGACAGGGACCGGTCGGTTAGTATTTACATCCACATCCACAGTGTACGGGGCTGCCAGCATAATGCCCACGCCAGAGGATTACGGACCCCAGGTACCAATTTCCCTTTATGGCGCATCGAAACTGGCATGTGAGGCATTGATATCTTCTTACTGTCATACTTTTAACATGAAAGCATGGCTCTACCGTTTTGCCAACATTGTAGGCAGCAGAGGCTCCCATGGCGTACTGGTAGATTTCATCAACAAACTGCGGATGGACCCGTTCACCCTGGAGATACTGGGCTCGGGCAGGCAAAAGAAATCGTACCTGGATGTGGGTGACTGTGTGGATGCCATGCTGTTCGGGGTGGAACATTCTGACGATACCATCAATATTTTCAATATTGGGTCAAAGGATTCCATCGACGTGGTAGGTATTGCAGATATCGTTACCAAAAAGATGGGTTATAGTGATGTGGAGTACAGGTTCACAGGCGGAGTGGACGGCGGTGCTGGCTGGAAAGGAGACGTGAAGTTCATGCTGCTGTCCATAGAGAAATTAAAGGCGCTTGGCTGGGTGCCGGGGCACAACTCACGCCAGAGTATCGAGATGGCAGTAGAATCATTATTGAGAGAATAGTGTACTGGTAAGGTTGGTCTAAATGGAGGACAGAATAAGGGGATATCAGGGAATGTTCCCGAAACTTGGTGACCCCATCTATATCGACCCGCTGGGTGCGGTTATCGGGGATGTGGAACTGGGTGATCATGTGAGCATCTGGTCAAATGCTGTGGTCAGGGGTGACCCGTGCCCCATTAGTATCGGTCCCTGGACAAATATCCAGGACAACTGCACAGTGCATGCCGGCCCGGACAATGTTGCAAAGATAGGCGGGTACTGTGTGGTTGGCCACGGCGCTATACTTCACGGATGCACGATAGGCGATGGCTGCATGATCGGCATGGGGTCGATTGTGATGAACAGGGCAAACCTGGGTGATGGTTGTCTTGTTGGTGCCGGGACGCTGATAACAGAAGGTAAGACCTTCCCACCTGGCAGCCTCATCTTAGGCAGTCCGGGAAAGGTGGTGCGGGAGTTGAAGCCTGATGAGGTTGAGGATATCCGCGAGGCTGCCAGGCATTACTGGGATACGGCACTGGAGCATATGAATAAGGGCACTGAAGTATGGAGATCTTGAATGATACCTGATAGCTGTAGTTTCTGCAAAGGCAAGCTTGTCAAAGGAAAAACCGAATTCGTTGTAAGGGTTGAAAATGAAGTACTTGCCATAAAGGATGTTTCAGCATACATCTGTGAAGAATGCGGCGAAGCATATTATACTCCTGAAATATCTGAAAAAATAGATGGAATTATGAAGAAATTCCATAATTCAACCCTGCTTGTACACCCGCTCGCAGCAGGAGAATTAAGTCTCGAAGAAGCAACTGTGTAATATTTAAAATTTATTACGTACCAGATAATTCATGATCCTGTGCCCTTTCACTATTCCAAGTGAGCCCGCTTCTACAGAGAACTCATTGTATTCAGTAACATCATCCTTATTGCCGTTACTTGAAAGCACAGCAAAGGGCACAGGGTCATGTGTGTGGGTCCTGAGTGGGATGGGGGTCCTGTGGTCAGGCATCAGCAGTACCTTATAATCATCAAAGGCAGCCATCCCGTCAAGGATAAGCCCCGCAACTTTGCGATCGAAATCTTCGAGGGCCTTGATCTTTGCATCAATATCACCAATATGTGACGCTTCGTCTGCGGCTTCCACATGCACATAAACGAAATCATCCGAATCCAGTACATCAAGTGCAGCCTTTGCCTTGCCTTTATAGTTAGTATCAAGGTAACCGGTAGCCCCTGGCACATCGATCACTTCCAGTCCGGCGCAGACCCCAAGTCCTTTTAGCAGATCAACTGCCGAGATCATGGCCCCGCTAATGTTGTACAATTCCCTGAAGGTGGGCATGGACACAGCCCTGCCCTGTGCCCACGGCCAGATCATGTTGCCCATATTTTTACCTTCATTTGCCCGGGCCTGGTTCACTTCATGTCCCTCCAACAGCGGCTTTGAATCCATGATAAGCCGGGTGAGTAGTTCCGAGTCCTTGCCGCCTGGCAGGAAATCCCTGACCTTTTTTCCCACCTGGTCATGGGGTGGTGTACACTGTGCATCCAGTCCCAGGCCGCCCGAAAGTACCAGCAGGTGGCGGTAGCTGACACCGGGATAAAATTTCACTCCGCTGCTGCCGAGATGCTCGTCCACTTCCCTTATGAGTTCTCCGGCCTCGTCTGTGGAGATATGACCGGCACTGTAGTCTTCGATAATTCCGTCCTTTTCAGTTATAATGTTACATCGAAAGGCAATGTCAGCAGGTCCCAGTTTTACTCCCATGCTGGCCGCTTCCAGTGGACCCCTGCCGGAATAGTATTTAGCCGGGTCATAGCCCAGGATGGAGAGGTTTGCAACATCAGAACCGGGCGGCATATCTGGTGGTATAGTTACTGCCAGCCCGCAGACCCCTTCCCTTGCAATGTAATCCATGTTGGGTGTATGGGCAAATTGCAGAGGTGTCTTCCCGTCAAGTTCGTCCAGGGAGTAATCTGCCATGCCATCGCACAGGAGTATAACATATTTCATTCTCAGGTTCACCTTTGGGTTAAGATGACCACATCGGATAAAAATGTTATATCAAGGATGCTAATCATCAATTATTGCAAGCTGTAAATGTGTGGATAGAATTGATTTCCTCAATCATAATATAAATTCAGTGAAATAACAGTGCATCTGATGAAAGATGATAGTATTTGTACTGCAACGTTTGGTGCAATAGTAAATGAGTTTATGCCTGAGTTTGGATTCGAAACCAAGTGTACCTCATGATACAACAGGTCTCAAGGCCGGGAATAAGAAAATCGCACCAGTAATTTTCGACTTCCGTACATAGCCTCCAGGGAACCTCACGACTCATTTTGATTAGTCTACTTTGCGACCCCGGCACCAAGGGGCAGGAAGATGTTCATCCCAATGCATGTGGTGAACACGCACTTCCATGCATTTTCTTTTATTCCTCAAAAACAGGTGTGTGAAGATGTAAAGGATGCTTTTGGTAGATGTTTGCAGGTTGTGGGTGAAGTGTGCCTTTATCCTGCTGTGTTTTTTACTTAATGTTGGCACTGAGTTTTCGACGACCAATACAAAAGAATTTTAAATGAAAAGAAATGATTAATGATAACTAAATTATGACCGATTTAGTGGCTAGCTGGTTATCAGGGAGTTTAATGGTGTTAAAATTTATTGACTGAATGGGGAAAAAGTGTAAACATGATATTAAAACCAGTACCGACATATGGATTCAAAGTGAACGAAACTTTACATTGGGAGTTTAGCCCATGAATAACTTTAACGAAAAGGTCAGCTTCATCTGGTCGGTGGCAGACCTGTTGCGGGGACCATACCGTCCTAACCAGTATAAGGATGTCATGCTGCCATTGACCGTCCTGCGCCGTCTCGACTGTGTGCTTGAGCCTACTAAAGATAAAGTGATTAAAAAATACGAGAGCCTGGAAGACAGTAAGATCACAAAACCAGAAAAAATTTTGAATAGGGTTGCTGGACAGTCATTCCATAATACAAGCCATTTCACTTTTGAGAAATTGAACGACGACCCCGATCACATCTCAGCTAACCTGACACAATATATCAAGAGTTTCTCAAACCATGCCCGCGAGATTATCGAGCACTTTGGTTTTGAAGAACATATTGCTAAACTCGAAAAAGCAGACCGTCTGTACCAGGTTGTTGCAAAGTTCTGTGAGATTGACCTGCATCCTGATAAGGTATCTAATATAGAGATGGGATATATCTTCGAGGAACTTATCAGGCGATTCAATGAAGCCAGTAATGAGGAGGCTGGCGACCACTTCACTCCAAGGGAAGTAATCAGGCTAATGGTTAACCTGATATTTGCTCCTGATAACGATACCTTAACCACTAAGGGTATTGTAAAGACGCTTTACGACCCTGCGGCAGGGACTGGTGGAATGCTGTCTGTTTCTGAGGAATACCTTCGTGAATTAAATCCCGATGCAACGCTTGAGGTATTTGCCCAGGACTATAATCCACAATCATATGCTATCTGCGGTTCTGATATGATGATAAAAGGTCAGGGGCTGGACAATATCAGGTTTGGTGACAGTTTTACTAATGATTATTTTTCAGACAAGACCTTTGATTACATGCTTGCAAATCCACCATTTGGCGTTGAGTGGAAGCCTCAGCAAAATTTTATTAAAAAAGAGCATGATGAACAGGGGTATGGCGGACGATTTGGTGCGGGATTGCCGCGCATTAATGGTGGCTCATTCTTGTTCCTCCAGCATATGATAAGCAAGATGAAGGAACGGGAAGAAGGAGGTACACGGCTGGCAATTGTCTTTAACGGCTCTCCACTTTTCACAGGAGCGGCAGGGTCAGGGGAGAGCGATATCCGCAAATGGATAATTGACAGTGATTGGCTTGATGCTGTTGTAGCACTTCCGGACCAGCTATTTTACAATACGGGTATCAGTACATATCTATGGATTGTGACAAACCGCAAAGAAAAAGAGCGTAGGGGCAAGATACAGCTTATCGATGCTACTGGATTCTTTTTGAAGATGCGTAAGAGCCTTGGTAATAAACGCAATGAGATTGGGGACGGGTGCGATGGTAAAGCCGATCATATCGGTGAAATTACCCGTCTTTACGGTGATTTTACAGAAGGCGAGTATGTGAAGATCTTTGATAATACTGATCTTGGATACCAGCGTATTACTGTGGAGCGACCCCTGTGTCTTAATTTTATGGTAAATGATGAAAGGCTGGGAAAAGTCAGGGAAGCAAACCAGTTTGTAAATCTGGCAACCAGTAAAAAGCGCAAGGATACGGAAAAAGCTGAAGCTGAGATTGCTGAAGGGAAGAAGATGCAGCAGTCGATCCTGAGCGCGCTGGATACAATATCTTCGAGTGGTGTGGTAAAGAACCGCGATGAGTTTACGAATTTGATGAAGAGTGCATTCATGCATTCCGGTCTGAAAATCCCTGCTCCATTATTCAAAGCTATCCTGATGGCACTTTCTGAGCGGGATGAGACAGCAGATCGATGCACAGGTAAGAATGACAATCCTGAACCGGATTCGGATTTGCGTGATTATGAGAATGTACCGCTTAAGGAAGATATTGCTGATTACATGGCGCGCGAGGTACTGCCGCATGTGCCTGATGCATGGGTGGATGAGTCAAAGATAAAGATAGGGTATGAGATTAATTTTAACCGATATTTCTACAAATATACACCACCTCGACCGCTTGATGTGATAGAGGGAGAATTGAAGGGTATCGAGAAGGAGATAGCTGAGATGCTTGGGGAGATGGTGTGAGTAACCTATGATACATAAAAATGATTGTGTTTCATATTTTGGGTTTTATGATACACAAATGGGTTTGTGTGTTATACATGCAATGCAAAAAAGATTTTCTCGTTCAAATCTACTATACATGATTCATTCTGCGGAGTTTCATCCTGATGAGCATATTGTCCACGCACTGAGTGGACAATTGAGCTTGACCCATTTTCGGGAGATCGTCCACATTAAAGATGATGAACACAGATTTATAATTTTGGCGCCCGCATTTATAGGTTTTTATGCGTGGTTAATTGATTCAAATGTGATCACTGGAATACTAAGGAGGGTGGCTGTTTCATGATTGAACATAACCTCAAAACAGCGATTCTTACAAAACTTGAACTGTCGCTTCAGGAGATCAGCCCGGATTTTATGATTATTCCACGTCAGATGGGTTTTTCCATAGATAACGAACACCGCGTTGTTGATCTGCTTTTTTATCACCGCAAAATGCAATGCATGATGCCGTTTTATCTCAAGTTTGGAGCGCTGCAGAATGATGATATTGAATGGATGCAGTTAAACCTGCGAACGCTTCTTAAATATAAAATACGGCAAAGAGATGAAAAACCAATTGGATTTATTCTGTGTGTGCAGGATAATGAAGAGCATGTAGAGCTTGTACAGTTGGAACAAAGCAAGGAATTTATTTCTAAAAACTTCATAAAATTTCCGTTGAAAAAAAAATTTAAATCGAAATTGCACGATGCAGTCCATCAAGCGCGCAAACAGCTTGTGCATGGCGAAGTTAATGGGAGGACATAATGAGCATTGAACTCGCTCCAACAATCCTCGGCGCACCCGTCCGCAGGTGGAATAACTGCAAAGTATATGAATGAAAAGGAGTTTCAAAAAATTGCAGGGCAGAATTTACTTGAGCGTGTGTATAAAACGATAAGAAGTGAGGGGGCATCTGCTTAGATTGCATCAGGGTGCTCGTTTATATTCCCCATCTTCCTTTTGTCCATGACACCCAGGGCGGGCTGGCAGGTGCTCTTGTAGTGCTTCGTGAATGCATGAGTTTCCATCGGTCCTGGGGTGCGGAATGGATGTTGTGTTGTTTAGCTGCCGGTGGCTGTTAAAATATATTATTTATGAAATACTGCATCACAAAGCACGCTAAGCCAACTCAACAGAATGCTTTGCGCTCTTTGCACCCTTTTCGGTGAGATACTAATAAATTGCAGCCTCTGTACATTCTTCGGCACTCCTGTCATCCTGTCCTCACTCCTATGTTCACGACATGCATGGCGGGATAGCAGGCGCTTTCTGATTATTTCAGCGGTCTTTTTGGTGCGAAGATGTAAAGGGATATCTTCAACATTGTGTGGGTAATAGTTTGCCTAAATCATCGGAGAAATCTAAAATCTGGACCGTATTTACAGGATAGACAGGATACTGGTTGCCAGTCCATCCTGTAAATCCTGTCTATAAAACCAGGTCGTGAGATTCCATTTTCCATGATATGTTCCTGAAAAAAGAGTGTTGATTTAGATGAACTAAAATTTGTAAGTGAAATTGGCGATGATGTAGTTTACATAACGAAAGAGAGATGGGACCACATAATTGGAAGACACATCGATGGAAGTATTGAGCCCAATAAACCTACATCGTTTTTTCCAACAGGAAGGAAAATTTCCGCAGATATTAAAAGGACAGAATTTACTTTAACTAATAATGTGGCAATATCTAATTGCCCTTATTCTCCATGCCTGCCATTTTCAGGAAGTTCTCAATGATCTTCAATCCATCCCCTGTAAGCACTGACTCAGGATGGAACTGCATCCCCTCCACCGGATACTCCCTGTGCCTTATCCCCATAATGATCCCATCCCCTGTCCTGGCAGTGATCTCCAGTTCATCTGGCAGGCTGGTCTCATCCACCACAAGTGAATGATACCTGCCCCCGATTATGACAGAGGGAAGCCCTTCATATATCCCGCTATTACAGTGTATGACCTCTGATGTCTTGCCGTGTACCGGGCCTGATGGTGAATGGATGACCCTTGCCCCGTAGGCCACAGCAATGGCCTGGTGACCCAGGCATACACCCAGTGTGGGTATTTCAGGCCCGAATGTTTTGATTATATCAATACAGGTGCCAATATCAGCCGGATTATGAGGATTTCCAGGACCAGGCGAGATCACAATAGCATCAGGCCCAATCATCGCAACCTCGTCCGGGCTTATGGTATTTGGTACCACAACGGTATCGGGCTCAAACATTGACACGTAATCCACCAGGTTCCACACAAAGGAATCCTTGTTGTTCACGAACAGGACCCTCATGCTTTGCCCCCCAATGCTTTCATCATTGCGGCCATCTTCCGCTCGGTCTCATTGTACTCGTATGCAGGGTCCGAATCAGCCACAATACCGGCCCCGGCCTGGATGTATGCTTTCCCATCCTTCATGATGACAGTACGTATCACAATAGCAAAGTCCGCATTCCCGTCAAGGGAATAGTATCCTACTCCGCCGCCGTAGATGCCCCTGGCAGTCGTTTCCATGTCATCAATTATTTCCATAGCCCGTATCTTTGGTGCCCCTGACAGCGTGCCAGCCGGGAATATGGCCCTTGCCGCATCGAACTGGTCGCAGTCATCCCGCAGAATTCCGGTCACTGTGCTTTCGATATGCTGTAAGTGGGAGTATTTCAGTACGCTCATGAAATCTTCAACCTTCACAGTCCCGGGTCCGCTTACCATTCTCACATCATTGCGCCCCAGATCCACCAGCATCACATGCTCTGCCCGCTCCTTCTCATCGCCCAGCATATCCTGTGCCAGTTGCTCGTCCTCTTCGGGCGTGGAGCCCCTGGGGCAGGTTCCTGCAATGGGATTGGTTATTAACTTCCTGTTGTGTACGGTCATCAGAGTCTCGGGACTGGCACCGATAATGCCTATACCGTCAAACTCGAACAGGTACATATAAGGACTCGGGTTCACCTCACGCAGCCGCCGATAAAGTTCCACAGGTGTCTGTTCCAGCTCGATCTCATAGCGGCGGGACAGCACCACCTGGAAGATATCACCATCAATGATATGCTGCCTTGCCTTTTTCACAGAATCTTCATATTGTGACCTTGTCATATTACATGAAGGATCATCAATTGGACTTGCATTATATATTGAGAATTCAACTGTCCCTGCCTGATGCATCAAAGCCAGCATGCTGGCGGCATCTTCAACAGCCTGGTGGTAGATGGATGCGGCATCATCATCTTTCCCGATGAAAGGGGTTAAGACCACATGTACATTATCGCTCAGGTGGTCGAAAACAGCGGTTTTGCTTACAAGTGCGAACTGGGCATCAGGGAAATACGATGTATGGGCCTGCGGCCTGTCCAGCCAGCAGTCATACACCAGGTCATAAGCATTGAACCCTATGGCACCGCCCATGAATGTCTGTCTGTCAAAGGATGTACTATTCAGGAATACTGCACCACTTGCCGGAAATGCCGAGCGTACAGCATCCAGTGTATCATATCCCGGCTTGATCTCACCCTCCTGTCCCCCGCTATTCCCGTTGGTATAGCATACCTGCGCAAGGTTTCCTTTTACATGCTGTATCATGGGAGTCTGTGCAGGATATTCCAGTGTCACTCTCCTATCCTTTACCGTAACCACGGCATCAGGATCAGAACCCACAAAGGAGAAACGGGCATGACGCTGTTCCTTTCCCACAGATTCCAGGAAAGATTCCAGGAGGTACGAATACCTGCATACTCCACTGTTTTGTTCCTTCATGGCACTGTATAACTGGAACGGAGTACAGGGTGCAGAAATATTTGCACTTAACTGGATGATGGCGGGTCTTTCCCCTGCTGCCAGTTCGCAGAATTGCGTCTCAGTCAGGTCAAGCTGCACGCTGTTCATTGCGTTCGTTGCATTTATTGCATTCATTGAACTGACCTCGCATTATTGACAAACATCATTACTTTATCCTCATCCTTTACACTCCCTGTCTCAACTCCCGAGGCTGTATCCACACCATAGGGCCGTACGGTCCTGATGGCATCTGCCACATTACCGGGATTGAGACCCCCGGCCAGTATAACAGGCAGGAACGAGTGCAGGGTAATTTCGGCACTCCTGGCCCAGTCATGGACAGTCCCTGTACCCCCGGTCTTACCGTCTATTTTAGTATCAAGCAAAATTGCATCAGCAATATTGTCCAGTTCGTTTATTTCATCTACAGCACTACCCACATCAGTTCCGCCATCAATATGTATGGTCCTGATGAGCTTCACGCCAGTATTCTCCTTGAGGGACCTGAGGTCTTCCTGTGACATGTAACTGTGAACCTGCACCGCATCAGGCTGAACGAAACCGGTCAGTTCAAGGGCATTGTCAAGGCTATCCGGCATGCAGACCATCACTGTACTCACAAACGGAGGTGTGGAAGCTACCAGTTCCCTGGCTGTCTCCCTGTCTATCTTTCGCGGCGTACTGACAGGTACCTCAGTGATAAAACCTACCGCATCGGCCCCGTATTTCACAGCCGTCATTACAGAATCCAGGTCTTTCATCCCGCAGATCTTAACCCTGGGAAAGGGCAAGGTTTGGTATTGCTGCATCTGGTCATTTTCCGGTTTGTGCATGGAAATTCACAAGACTCCTTCAATCGATTATATCTTATGAGATGTATTTTCCAAGCTGTCCTGTGTCGCCTGCCACTTCCACGAAACTTTTCAACTTCTCCAGGGCTGCACCGCTGTCAATGGTCTGCTGTGCCAGTTCTACACCGTCTTTTATGTCAGATGCCTTACCACCCACGACAAGCGCTGCGGCAGAGTTCATGACTACGATATCCCTTTTTGGTCCTTTCTGCCCCTGTAATATCTTCACAATATCAGCAGCGTTCTCCTGGGGGGTATCGCCCCTGATATCTGCTATTGTTGCCCTGTCGAACCCAAGTTCTTCGGGGGACAGTGAATAAGTCCGGATTTTCCCGTTGTTAAGTTCTGCCACTGTAGTGGTGTCGATATTGGATATCTCGTCAAGGCCACTTCCATGTACCACAAAGGCCCGCCTGGTTCCCAGGATTTTTAGTACATTTGCCATGGTCTCGCATAATGACTCATCAAATACGCCTATAACCTGAGACTTGGCATTGGCAGGGTTTGTCAATGGGCCAAGGATGTTGAAGACTGTCCTTATTCCCAGTTCCTTTCTTGGTCCGCCTACACGTTTCATGGATGGATGGAACACAGGGGCAAGCATGAACCCGATGCCTGCTTTTTCTATGGATTCCTCCACCTTTTTGGGCGGCAGGTCTATGTTCACGCCCAGTTCTTTTAATACGTCCGCACTTCCTGATTTTGATGTGATGGAATAGTTGCCGTGCTTTGCCACAGGCACTCCGGCAGCCGATGTGATAATGGCCGAGGCTGTACTGATATTAATGGTGTGGGATGAATCGCCGCCTGTGCCGCAGGTATCAACCAGCGTGCCGCTGACCTTGGGATTGATAGTGTTTGCGGCTTCCTTCATACCCATGGCCATGCCTGCGATCTCTTCTGCTGTTTCGCCTTTCATTTTGAGGGCTGTGAGGAATGCTCCTATCTGGGCGTCGGTGGCATCAGTGAATATGCTGTTGATGGCTGATCTTGATTCTTCTGATGTAAGGTTCTCTCCGGCAGTAATTTTCTGGATGAATTCGATCATTAATATCACCTATATTTGATGTACAATAATATACATTGTTGTATAAATACGTACAATATATATAAGCTTTATGACATCCAAATAATTATTATATCTGCTTTATTCTGATTATCTGGTGCGAAAATAGCCCTTGATCTCAAGTGTGGCTGAGATTTAAGTAGTGACATGAACGTATCCCCTTCAAATTAAATGGTAAATAATCCTGATACCAGGAATTCTAAGACACGGATTACACTGATCACACAGATTCGGAACTGTTATGAAAATCTGTGAAATATCTGTCTACATTAATCTTGTATTATTTCATGCTTCATGCAGTAGGTATTCGACCATGGTAGTTTGTTTAGCTTAATATTATTTCGAAAAGGGTTGGAGAGTGAGGCAAAACTATTATACCCTAAAATTCAATTATGATATTAATGAACAATGTAAAAAACATCCAGGCCATTGTTAAAGGCAATGTCAATATGGTAGGATATAGAAAGATAGTAGAAGGTTATGGATTATCCAGGGGCCTGGCAGGATATGTTTTTAATATTAGTATAGATACTGTGGGGTTAATGGCCGGTGGGCTGGAATCCGCTATCGATGGATTTATTCAGGATTTAAAAGTGAAGCGACCTGATACGGAAATAAAAACCATAGAAATAAAGGAAGATATTATTTTACCTTCACCTTTTGGCAGGGTTATATCTGGTGATATGCGGGAGATTGGTGAAAGGCTGGACAAAGGTGTTAATATTTTATCTGAACATACAGGGTTACTTAATGACCTGAAAGAAAACACATCAGTATTGACTGAACATACAGGGTTACTTAATGACTTAAAAGAAAACACATCAGTATTGACTGAACATACAGGGTTACTTAATGACTTAAAAGAAAACACATCAGTATTGACTGAACATACAGGGTTATTGACTGAACATACGGGATCATTGAATAAACAGACAGAGTTATTGCAAGGCATCAATGACAATTTTAATACATTACCAGAAAGGATTGCCGAAGCAATAATGAAGAGATAAATTTACTTCATTTATTGCTGTACAATAAAGAATAACTTGCACACTTTTTTTTTAATGTACGTATATATTTTGAGAATTTTTAAATGAGACGCTTACAGGGATGTAAACCTAATAACACAGCATATTATATTGTGCTTCCAATATCACTTTTCAGTATACATTATCATAAAACAAACAATTATTATATATGCTCAAACATTAGTGACCACAATAAGAGGAAAGGTTGAAAATGAATCCAAAAATCGGCGTACAGCTCATAGCTGCATTTATGATATTGTCAATGATCCTATCTTCTGTCGCATATTTCATAGGCTCTGACGATTCAAGTGAGGAAGATAATAACCAACCATACATCAATAATCCCCAGACTGAGTATTTCAATGTTGACGGAAAGCAGGTATTCCACAGCTTTAATTCTATTGCAGACGGGCTGCAGATGTCAAACCCGCAAACCTTTGAAGCCCAATTTCTTGATGTGGAATATATCGAGTCCACTGCCCCGGAACCATGGAACGAGCAACTACCCTTGAACCTGACCACTGTTTATGTGCGGAATAAGGTGGAAGTGGACAACCTGTACATGACCTCTTCTAAACAGATCTATTTTTCCCAGGACTTAAACAATGAGTTCCTGCTGCTTAGCACTATGACCCCAAAAATAGTATCCTTTGAATATATCGGGTTACCTTCAAGTGATAACCAGTACCTGCTACTGTCACGACTCGATACAACCGGTACTAATGTCATGGGCGAGCCGACAATTTTCACACCAACACGCGAATCAGCAGAAGCCGTTATATCTATCATTGAGAGCTTTGCTGTTCCACCAACTGCTTATGATACATTTAGCCCCGTGCTCAATTATTCTGATGATTATTCCGAATTCCAGGTTGTGAAATCCCAGGCTGGGTTTGCAGATTTATATTACCTGGGGTTGCACAGGAATGATGACGGCTCATTTACCAGGACGACGATTTATTATTATCCGTCTGCTGAGAGTGCGGCACATATTAGTGAACTGGCTCTGAGTGGTTCAGAGCGCGGTTTTAGCCAGTATGATATCACTACTGAGGAGGATATCCTGAAGGTTGTACTTACTGGTGAATTTTCACTTGTTACTGGTGAGGATATAGAATAATTTCAGGATTATATACACCCATTTTTATTTATAAGATATAATTAAAAGAAATAATATTATTTATATTCCACAAAAACAATAATATGTCCTTATAGTACGTATACCAATTCAAGAATACAATACTTTGACAAAAGCGGGGTCATTAATTGAAAAAATGGGTAATCTTTCTTACGGCAGCAGTACTGGTACAATCATTTGTCATAGCTGATGCCCTTGACAATAACCCTAAGATCCACTCCGAACTTTCCAGGCAGATAGCCATGTCCCAATCCAATATCAGTGAAGACATGATCCGTGTCATCGTGATAATGAAGGAACAGTATCAAGCACCTGAAGTAAAGGTCCAGGGTCATGTGGATCAGAAACAGCACCGCATGGATACAGTGAATTCCCTAAAGCAAAAGTCAGGTCAAAGCCAGCAAAATCTCATTTCCGTTCTGCAGGGGAAGGGAGCTGATAAAATGAAGAATGCCAGGCCCCTATGGATAGTAAATGCAATAACATTTGAAGCGACACCTGATGTGATTGAGGAACTGGCAAATCGGGATGATGTGGCCCAGGTCATACCCGATTATGAGGTGCACCTGGTCGAGGAGAGCGTGGTTGTGGGTGATGTGGAGGTGCTTACTACTACCACAGCATGGGGTGTGGAAAAGATCAATGCGCCGCAGGTGTGGGATTTTATTTACAATGGCACAAATATCAACGGCACAGGAGTTAATGTTTCGATCATTGACACGGGAATAAAATATAATCACCCAGACCTTAAAAGTAACTATATAGGTGGTTATGACTTTGTCAATGACGATGATGAACCCATGGATGACAACTGGCATGGTACACATGTGGCAGGTACTGTAGCAGGAACGGGGGTTGGTGGAAAAAAGACAGGTGTTGCACCCGGTTCTAATATATTCGGAGTTAAAGTGCTAAATGCGGATGGCAATGGATCCTACAGCGATCTTATTGATGGTGTACAATGGTCTATTGACAATGGTGCCGATATTGTGTCATTATCCCTTGGCGGCCCCGATAATTCCTCCATGACCACCATGGTAAACAATGTTATTGCTGCCGGGGTATTACCGGTAATTGCTGCGGGAAACGATGGCCCTGGTGTTTCCACAATCAGATGCCCGGGAAATGAGTTTAATGCAACCACAGTGGGTTCAACCGACAGCAGCGATACTATAGCACCTTCCAGCAGCAGGGGGCCTGTGACATTGATGGGTGATACATATATCAAGCCTGATTTGACTGCACCTGGTGTTAATATAGAATCTACATCCTATCATGGTGGATATTATATTAAAAGTGGCACATCAATGGCCACTCCACACGTCTCAGGTGCTGCGGCATTGATACTCCAGGCCTATCCTGATATGAGTCCGCTGGAGGTGCGGCAACTGCTGGAAGATACGGCCGTTGACCTGGGTACTGCCGGCAAGGATAATACGTACGGCTCGGGCCGTATCGATGTTTTTAAGGCAATATTCCCACAAGTATCAACTATTACAATAACTCCTGACCCGACCAATATCAATTTGACAATTAATGCCACTATAAATGACGCCCGCCATAATATCTCATATGCCGATTTCTATATTGACGCTGATACCGCCAATGCCACGCTGCTGACTGCTATTGACAGTAATTTTAATGAAACATCCGAGAATGTGACTGGCAGCATAGATATCACCAACCTGTCCGATGGTATCTATACGATCACCATCAGGACCAATAACAACCTGGATATCTGGAACAACCAGACAAAAACAAGTTTTACGATAGACACGACCGCACCCCACATAACCTTACATTCACTTGATAACGATTCAGCCATACAAAATGGTACAATTATTGATTTTACTATTACTGACCTTTCCCTTGCAAATGTCTCATACAGCATCAATAGCACACAACAAGGTTATTCCAACATCACTAACGTCACATTACCTCATCCCTACGAGATAAACACCACCGACTGGAACGAAAGTACCTATGTCATCAGGATTTGGGCTAACGATTCACTTGGTCACGAAAACAGTACTCATTATCGTTTTACTATCGATGACACCCCACCGAAAATAACGGGCGTATTCCACAACGCTTCGGGAATCCTTGATCAGGGCGATATACTTGGAATAAACATGGTTGGGGACCCTGGTATTTCGAATGCAACCTTTAATGTTAACGGATTGGTATATGATCAACCCATGGATGAAATAGCATCGGGCAACTATTCTGGCAATTATACTGTTGACGGAATAATAGAAATCAAGGACGCTATTGTCACAGGTCATCTGACCGATGAAGCGGGAAACATTAACAGTTCCGATGGCCCTACAATCAACATAGATACAAACAAACCCCGGATAAGCCTGCTGTCCCCCGCCAATAATTCACACATCCAAAATGGCACTATGATAAACCTGACTATCACAGACATATTCCTGGTAAATGTGATATATAATTACTATGGGACAGACCTGCCGCTTCTATCACCGTTTGATATTAACAGTACCGGCTGGAATGAAGGCCAATATGATATAACAATATGGGCCAACGATTCATTGAATCATATCAGTAGCGCAATTTACAATATCACAATAGACGATACGGCACCCAACCTGACCATCATCAGCCCGACGTCGGGTTACAAGACCACCATATCCACAGTGAACATATCAGGAATGACCGATGAGGATGCGAAACTGACTATAAACAACGAGTCTGTCACACTCATAAATGGCTCATTTTCAGAATACAGGAGTCTTGTGAATGGTGAAAATAACTTCATAATCAATGCAACAGATCAGGCTGGCAATATAAATTCTATCCTGCGTACTGTAACTAAATACACCACTGCATCCAAAACAAGTAGTGGTGGTGGCGGCGGAGGCGGCGGCACTTCTGGCGAGGATTTCTACAACATAGCAGAGACCGAGACCCAGCGCGTCTCCATCTTCAAAGGCGAAAATGTGAGTTACTCATTCGAGAACACACAAAACCCCATCCTGAACATTAAATTCACATCAAAGGTAAGTGCAGGTAAGGTCGCCTCCAAAATAGAGTTACTGCGAAATACATCCACAATGGTAGATACGCCCCCACCTGGCAAGGTATATCAAAATATCAACATCTGGGTCGGCAACTACGGCTGGGCGACTGAGAAAAACATAAAGGATATGACCATCAGCTTCACAGTCCCTCTTGACTGGATAAACTCAAACAACATTGATCAGGGCAGCATTGCACTCTTCCGGTACAATGATGACTCCTGGGAACAATTGCCTACGTCGCTGACCACAAGAAATGAAAACAGCATAACATTTACAAGTTCAACACCAGGCTTCTCACCTTTCGCCATATCAGGTGAAACTGTGTTTACTCCAGCCGTAATTCCTACAGCTTATCATACACCTGCACCAGTGGCAACCCATAGCTCCAATATCACGTCGAGCTCCCAGACAAATGAAATTGAACCTGGGGGCAAAGCAGGCACGATCATGTTGTGGGCCCTGTTCATTATCGTTATCATGGCAGTCACAGTGATCATCTACTGGAAAAAAGATGAAATACTATTGGGAATAAACAATATGAGACAGCAGCGCGGGCGATAGTTATATCACCTATCGTGTAATAAATGGGCTCGAATCATACCTGAATAAATAATTCAGCTTACGATCACATAATAAACCGATGAATAATGACGGACATTAACCTGTCCGGAAGGAGATTTGAAAATCATGGCACAAGCAATATTTGTAAAGTTTGACGTTCCTGCTGAACTTGAGAACAGTGCATTAGAAGCACTTGAACTTGCAAGGGACACAGGTAAAGTACGTAAAGGGACGAACGAAGCCACAAAAGCAGCAGAGAGAAGTACAGCCAAATTGATATATATCGCAGAAGATATAAATCCCCCTGAGATCGTGGCCCATCTGCCCGCCCTGTGTGAGGAGAAAAATATCCCTTATATATATGTGAAGAAACAGGAAGAACTGGGTGCTGCCTGCGGTCTGAAAGTGGGCTGTGCTGCGTCAGTTATCCTGGAAACTGGTAAATCCAAAGACCTGGTCAATGATGTGGTCAACAAGACCCAGGCATTGAAGTAGGAACAAGATCATGTCAGAAAATTTAGGTTTTCCGGCCGAGATCATTGAGATCGTGGGCAATACCGGCATGCACGGTGAAGCTCTCCAGGTCCAGTGCAGAATACTTGACGGCAGGGACAAGGGCAGGATCATCACCCGTAATTGTGTGGGGCCCATAAGGGTAGGGGATATCCTGATGCTGCTTGAGACTTCAAGGGAAGCAAAGAAACTCAATACAAGGTGATCCTGATGGAAACACGTAAATGTTCGTTCTGTAAAGGGGACATCGAAATGGGTACAGGCAAGATGTTTGTCAAAAAGGACGGTAGTACATCGTATTTCTGTTCAAGCAAATGTCAAAACAACATGAAACTCGGCAGGATTCCCAGACGTGTTGAGTGGACCGGTGAGTACAGGAAACTGAAAAGCAAATAATTTCATATTTTTTTACTATAAGGTCGGAATTTAAATGCAGCTATCATACGTTATGGTGAAGCCGGACGGGGTACAGCGCAATCTTGTGGGTGAGGTCATATCCCGCATGGAAAAACGCGGATTGAAGATACTTGCCCTTAAGATGTACACGATCCCTGAAGAGACTGCCAGAGCCCACTATGCAGAACATGAAGGGAAACCTTTCTTCCAGTCACTGCTGGACTTTATTACCAGCGGGCCATCGGTGTCCATAGTTATTCAAGGGAAAAACGCAGTATCAGTGATAAGGACAATGGTCGGTGCCACCAACCCATCTGAAGCTGCGGCAGGTACTATCCGGGGCGAATTTGGCCTGGATACGGGGCGAAATATTGTCCATGCTTCTGATTCTACCGAGTCGGCAAATCGCGAAATCAGCATTCATTTTAGTGAATCCGAGATATCGCAATATTTGCGGATCGATGAACAGTGGCTTTACGAATAACTTAATGATATATGGTTTCACTGGCCTATCTATCTTGAGTATAATTGATGCATATATTTAAATTATGTCAAGAACTATTTGTTATACACAGTTATTTTAGCAGGGGGGATATCCAGTGGCTAAATCAGTTGCTAAAGAAAAGAACCTCCGGACACCAATAGTATGTGTTATGGGTCATGTAGATCACGGTAAGACCAGTCTTCTCGATAAGATAAGGGGCACAGCAATCGTAGACGGTGAAGCCGGAGCCATTACTCAGCATATCGGTGCAACTGAGGTTCCCCTTGATGTTATTAGCAGGATATGCGGTTCTGTCCCAAAAGGCAAGTTCAAGATACCGGGATTGCTTTTTATTGATACTCCCGGACATCATGCATTTACCACCCTTCGCTCCCGGGGCGGAGCACTGGCAGACCTGGCAATAGTGATCGTGGACATCAATGAAGGATTCCAGCCCCAGACCATCGAAGCTATCAACATCCTGAAACGTTACAAAACACCATTTGTGATAGCTGCCAACAAGATCGACAGGATACATGGCTGGGACCCGCATCCTATGTCATCTTTCATATCTTCCTTCAATAAACAGCCCGAACATATCAGGTCAATACTTGATACGAAATTCTACGAGATAGTAGGTAAAATGTATGAACTTGGATTCAGTACCGACCGTTATGACAGGATTCGGGACTTCCAGAAAACCATTGCAATAATACCAATTAGTGCAAAAACAGGCGAAGGATTACCTGATATACTTATGGTCCTGCTGGGCCTGGCCCAGAAATTCCTTGAATCCAACCTGGAATACCATGCTACTGGTCCGGGTGTAGGTGTAGTGCTTGAAGTAAAAGAAGAACGCGGACTTGGTATAACCCTTGATGCCATCCTGTATGATGGAGAGATCAGGGTAGGGGATATGATAGCTGTGGGTACCCTGGCCGAACCCATAGTGACCAAGACCAGGGCTTTGTTAAAACCAAGACCCCTCTCTGAGATCCGGGCAGAAGAGAAGTTCAAGCAGATAAAGCATATAACAGCTGCCGCAGGACTGAAGATTTCAGCACCCATGCTGGATAATGCAATATCCGGTGCACCCATAAGGGTGGTTATCAGGGAAAATACTGATGAGATATCAAAAGAGATCATGTCAGAGATAGAGCAGACCAGGATCGAGACCGATAATGTAGGGGTAATTATCAGGGCTGATACCATCGGCAGCCTTGAAGCACTGGTCAATGAACTGAAAAGCCAGGAGATCCCTATCAGGAAAGCAGATGTGGGCAATATTTCCAGACGGGATATTATTGAGGCTAAAGCCCTGGATGATCCGTTATACTCAGTCATCCTTGGTTTTAATGTTGATATACTGCCCGATGCACTTGATGAACTCCAGAAAAGCGATGTCAAACTCTTTATGAGCAGTGTTATCTACCAGATTGTTGATGATTATGAAGAACATGTGGAAGAACAGACTGAAATGACAAAGAAACAAAAGAGTGAGGCTGTCATAAGACCGGGCATGTTCAGATTACTACCAGACCACACATTCAGGCAGAGCAAACCTGCTGTAGTGGGCGTGGAAGTTGAAGGCGGCATCATCAAGACCAGGCTGAACGTGATGAACGAGGAAGGTAGCCGGATTGGTTTTATCAAGGGTATACAGGAGAACGGCGAGAATGTGGGTGAGGCAAGGTATGGCGCACAGGTGGCATTGTCAATTGAAGGCCCTATCGTTGGCCGCCAGATCAATGAGGGAGATCTGCTCTATATCGAAGTACCTGAAAGACATGCAAAGATCGTAGAACAGGAACTAATTGAATCACTTAATCCGGATGAAATTGAAACGCTTGAAAAGTTCCTGGAGATCAAGCGAAGAGGCAAACCATTCTGGGGCAAATGAGATCAGGCCAGTCTCTTTACCAGTTCATCTTCTTTTAGATTCGAGAGGACACTCGCAAGCGTCTGCCTTGTCGATGTCCGGTAATATTCCCTGGTGATATAGCCAAATGATTCCACAGCATCTTCCAGCAGCCCACTGTTCTTTGTTCGTACTCCCATCCTTATCTGGGTCTCGGCAATGGTCTGGAATATGGATGAGCGTTCGAACTCATCTTCCAGACCCGCTGAACTATCCACAGCTTTGATAATGCACTCCCTGGCCATACCTTCCTGCCCAAGATCAATGAAAAGTTTTGCCAGGTCAACGTAAGCAGAGGCCCTGTATATTTCCTGGCCGATAAGTTTTGACTTGTTAATAATCGCCATTGCTTTATTTGCAGATTCTACAGCAGACGGAGTATCATCATTACTGTGCTGGGTCCGGGCAATACTCCTCCAGGCAGATGAGCGGTATGTATCATATTCAATAGTACCTGCAAGTTCTTTTGAATTTTCGAATGTATCAGGCTCATTCATATTCATTCCCACATCTGCAATTGCGGCTACTACTCCCTGCAGGGCATGACTGCGGTCATGTCCTGCTTCGGTGTTGGCTGATAGTTCAAGCGACCGGCCTGCCAGTTCTGCATCGGTTGTATTTATGGCCACTCTAGCCGTGCCCCTGACAATGTCCACAAATGCCTTGGAACGATCGTGCTCATCAATGATCTTTCCTGTAAACCGTACAGCAGCATCCAGAAATGTGGTATTGTTTGTCTCGACTGCCTTTTGTGCCAGCGCAGCGATACCTGCTCTGTATTTTTTTGGAGCGGTCGATGTCGTTCGTTATGGATTCTGCATTTTTCTTAAACTCCCTGATAAACTCTAATGATGTATCATTGACCATAGTTAAAACCCCTTTTTATGTCTAAATCTTTCCGAACCTGAAATATACTCTTCTGTTATTCTTGCCCTTGTTCTCTGCCTTGAATATTTCTATATGTGGTATCTCGTCGGTATTTGCCACATGGGTGCCGCCGCAGGCCTGCCTGTCAACCCCGGATATTGTTATTACCCGTATTTCTTCAATCTCGGGCGGGAATGCATCCTTTAGTTTCACTACTGAGGGTATCCGAAATGCCTCATCCCTTGGCAGTATTTCAATACTGACCGGAAGACTTTGGTCTATTATCCCATTGACCTTTGCTTCATATGATTGGATCTGCTTACGATCAAAATTCTCAAGGCTGAAATCCACCCTGGTTTTCTCCTCTCCAAGCTGGTTACCTGATATCTGTGCCCCGGTCTCGTTGTGGATTATGGCACTGAGTATATGGCAGGCAGTATGGTATTTCATGAACAGGTAACGCCTGTCCCAGTCGATGACCACTTTCACCTGGTCGCCTTTAACCAGCCCTGGTATAGCTACTTCATGGCTGATCACACCGTTGAATGTGCCTGCATAAACCACAGGGAATTCCTGTTCTTCCTTTATCAGCAAGCCTGTATCATGGGGCTGGCCGCCTGAGTTCGGATAGAACAGGGTCTTATCCAACACTACGAATTTATCGTCCTTCACACTTTCAACAGTAGCCTGGGATTCCTTGAGATAACAATTTTTCTGGTATAGAGCTTCCATGACAGAATATTCGGCAAACTATTAGATAAAATTGTTGTATTTTCCAGGGTAATCACAAAAACATTGACAGACCTCTACTTGGAAATATCAGGTTGTTTACTTCAATAAAAAAACGAGGTCAGTCAGTTATTCACCATATCCTTATATTCTTAAAGTACTACATATTATCTGCCGTTAAGTAGTTCACTACCCAATTATCTGACCGGAAGATTTGAAATGCATTATCTTATGCCGTACCTCTGCCTGCTTTTCGAATGATATTAAGCTTTTCAATATCAACCGGCATTTTTCAACGTATATGAAAGTCAAACTTTCATGCAGGCTTGGAAAATGAGAACGAAGTGAGCATTTTCTTGATATCTGTGCACCTCATTTGTGTTTAACTGGATCCGCTGTTCACTTTCTTGTTGGCATTCCACAGCATGATTTTGTGAGCCTGCTCATCTTTTCCAGGTTGTGGCCATGAATTTACGTTAGGCTGCATTTGTCGCACCAATATGAAAAATACTTTAAATAAATAGATAAAATGATGCTCAATGAAATACTGGCAGCCCAAGTATGAAACAATGCCCAGGAGTGAAATTGAGGCACTACAGTTAAAGCGTCTAAAAAATGTCGTTAAGAACGTTTATGAGTACGTACCTTTCTACAGGCAGGCATTTGGCTCTATAGGGATCAAGCCCGGCGATATACGTAGCCTTGAGGATATCAGCAGACTTCCAGGCACCAGTAAGGCCGACCTGCGTGACAATTATCCATTCGGCCTGTTCGCCACTCCCATGCGGGATGTGGTGCGGCTGCACGCTTCCAGCGGTACCAGTGGCAAGGCCACGGTGGTAGGTTACACAGCCAGTGATATCGAGACATGGAGCGACCTGATGGCAAGGAATTTTACAATGGTAGATATCGGGCCTGAAGATATCTTCCAGAATGCTGTCAATTATGGATTGTTCACAGGGGGCCTGGGTATACATTTCGGTATCGAGCGTATCGGTGCCACTGCAGTACCCAGCGGTACAGGCAATACCCACCACCAGCTTGAGATGATGATAGACTTCGGGGTTACGGCCCTGCACTGCACCCCTTCCTATGCCCTGTACCTGGCAGAGACTGCCAGGGAACTTGATATGGTTGACAGTTTGTCATTGAGGACTGGTTGTTTCGGTGCCGAACCCTGGTCTGCCAATACCAGACAGGAACTGGAGGATGCGCTGGATATAAAAGCCTATGATTCCTATGGCCTGTCTGAGATGTTCGGACCTGGCGTGGCTTTCGAATGCAAGGAACAGCACGGTCTTCATATATGGGATGACCATTTCCTTGTTGAGATACTGGACCCTGATGGGGAGAGCGTGGCACCTGGGGAGAAGGGTGAACTGGTGCTGACCTCGCTGACCAAGGAGGCTATGCCTTTGATACGCTACCGTACTGGTGACATTACCAGTATCATGGAGGATGAATGCCAGTGCGGGCGTACTCACACAAGGCTGGATAAGATTGTGGGCAGGACCGATGATATGCTGATAGTGCGGGGTATTAATGTATTTCCTTCCCAGATAGAGAGTGTGCTGGTGGGTATTCCTGAGGTTGGCGACCAGTTCCAGGTGCTTATTGACCGCAAGCGGCATAAACTGGATGAGATTCATATTAAGGTGGAGTTGATGGAAATGGGTTTTACTGGTGAACTTAAGGATTTGGAGGACCTGAAGTGTTGTGTGGAGGATAGGCTGAAGGCTGTGCTGAATCTCAGGACTGTGGTGGAACTTGTTGAGAAGGGGGCTATTCCCAGGACTGCAGGGAAGGCTCAGAGGGTGGTGGATGTGAGGGGGGATTATTAATGGAATATTGTATAATCCAGCTTATTTGTGTATTGTAGAATGTTGGAATGGAAATATTCCTTAAAATCGGCATATTCAGGCCTTGTTACATTTCGTACGGGGCATACCGTGCTGTGACAAGAAGCTGCATCATGAATTGCTATGTGCTACCCCTTACGTTTGGGGTAATCCTACTGAGATATGTGTTAGCGGTAACGCAGAAACTTGATGAAACCGGTAGAAATTTACCAATACCATGGTTATGATACTACTCCGCAAGTATAATTTTGAACTCTATATGACTGCCACAGAGCTCACAGAGAGCACAGAGAGGGGAGTTTGGGGCGGAAAAAGCATCTCTGTGTTCTCTGTGCTCTCTGTGGCAGAAAGTTACAAAAAACAGATACAGTTTAGTAGAAATCGAAAACTTGAGGTCAGGTTTAAGCAAGAATGTAACATAAATTAAATCGTGGAAATCCCTGATGCTACAAGTCTTGAACCTGTTGACACATGCCTCAGAGATAAATTTGGGTTAGAAGCTCCCTGAGTTGTGGATTTCTACAAAATAAGAGATTAGTTAAAAAAAAAGCTATACCTAAGCATTAGAAATATTGTCAAAATTGAATTATCACCTTTTTTTTCCGCGACGGCCACTACGACCACTGCCACCACTACGACTACTACCACTACTGCGACCACTACCACTACTGCGACCACGACCACTACTGTGACCACGACCACCACCGCGCCCCATACCATCTCGACGAGTTCCGGTAGTGGCTCTGTTATTCGTATACCGGTTGATGGCGTCTCTAACAGATCCTATGGCAGTTGTAACCCCGGATGCAATTGCGGCGGGCATGGACACATTCTCCTGCACCATTTCATCCGGCACCTCGATAATTGCCCCTTTCTTGCATATATTAACACAGGCTCCGCAGCCAGTGCAGAGGTCGTTATCGATATGTGCCGCATCTGATAGTGTTATCGCACTTACCGGACATACATTGATGCATAATCCACATCCTGTACATAGCGATTCATCGATTTTACACTTCATTTTTTCAGTTCTTCCAGCTTTACTTTGATCTCTATCATCTTACTTTCCAAAGCTTGTATCTCTTCATCTAACGTCTGCGCAGGCTGGGACGGTACTGGAGGAGTAGGTGTTATCGAAGCTGCCAAGCCCATTCCTCGCCCCATACCTTGTCCCATACCTCCACCCATTCCGCGACCGCCGCCACGGCCACGGCCACCGCCGCGCCCCATACCTCTGCCAGCACCCATTCCGGAACCTACTCCGGCTCCTGCACCGACGCCACTGCCTATTCCAGAGGACACAGGTATGGTCGTGCTCCCGGATTGCTGCAACATTCCGTTCTTGTACTGCCCGATAGCATCGCTCACAGTGCCGCTTGCACCAGTCACGATCGAGATATCAGTAGCACCGAGCGTCTGGATCGCATTCGGTCCCACCTGTCCGGTGATAACAACGCCGGCGCCTTTGTCTGCAACGGTCTGTGCCGCCTGTATTCCAGCACCGCTCGAAGCACCTATACTTGGATTCGGCATTGCTTCATACTCCATCGTTTCCGAGTTCACGAAAACGAAGTACTGGCATCTTCCAAATCTTGGATCTACGGACGCATCCATAGTTGGTCCGGTTGAGGTCACGCATATTTTCATGTTTATCAATCTCCTTTTACAAAATGTTCTATATTGTCAACGATCGTCTCGAAGGCTTCAGTAGCTTCTGATTTATGCTTCAGCATGAATGGAATGCCACTGTCGCCTGACTCAACGATCTTAACATCGATTGGAACTCTGCCAAGGAATGGCACGCTCATGTCTTTTGCAGCACGTTCACCGCCGCCGATCTTGAAAAGATCGATCGTCTCGCCGCATTTCGGGCATTTGAATCCGCTCATGTTTTCTATGATCCCGATAACTGGTGTACTAAGTTCCTTTGCGAAGTTCACTGCTTTTCTCGAATCCAGTAGAGCGACGTCCTGTGGTGTAGTGACAACGATTGCACCGTCAATGTGCGGAATCAACTGGGCAACACTCAATGGTTCATCCCCGGTTCCTGGCGGGAGGTCGATTATAAGATAGTCCAGATCGCCCCAGAAGACGTCTGAAAGAAACTGTCTGATCACTCCCATCTTGCGCGGTCCCCGCCATACTACTGGCGTGTCCTTATCTGCAAGCAGAAATGCAAGGGACATAACCTTCACCCGCGGAGGTATGAAGACAGGAGTTATACCCTCCTTTGATATCTGGGGATGTTCATCCTCGATCCCAAGCATCTTTGGAATATTCGGACCATGGATGTCAGCATCCATGATCCCAACCTCGTATCCCTTTACCGCAAGTGTAAGTGCAAGGTTGACAGCTACTGTGGTCTTACCAACGCCACCTTTTCCACTCATGACCATTATTTTGTGCTTTATTTTTTCCATACGCTCTTTCAAGCGTTTTTCCTGAGCTATACCCTCTTCGGCTTTTTTCATGGTTTCACCATTACCGCATACCATGTCTGCCACGTCCGGCTCTGGCATAGCCACGATCGTCCTCAGCCCTGTGAATGTTTACGCTTTTACACTCCGGGCAGTTCTGGGGTCTTCCTGTGCCATGTACCACTTCCCATACATGCTTGCAGTCATAGCACTGGAACTTACGTAGTTGAGTTGTTGCCATCTCGTACATCCCTCCATGAATTCGTATCGCTTTGCCACAGACCAGGGCGCACCCGATCTTTCTTCTTGCTTCGGTCAGTATCCTGTGGAATGTTGGCTGCGAGACTTTCATATGATCTGCCGCCTCACGTTGATCCATTCCAAGATGATCCTTCAGCCGTATGCTCTCCATCTCTTCCATCTTCAGGACCACTTCACCTATGTCCTGCAGACAGGTTGTACACGGTTTGAAATAATTGTAATCAAATGACGACCGTATATACCGGTAGCGTCTTGGTCTTGGCATTAATGAATATATATTCATAATAAACTTAAAGCTTATGGTGGTGGTGCAAGATTTGAATAAACTATTTAACTTGCAAATGGAATTAGGGTACATCATATTATAGGATTAATGTAGACACAATCATGAGCATGATCAAGGAGTTCGAAGAGATGGAAAATTATATTATTTCAGGTAGATTCAAAGCAGGTATTTCATGGGAGAAATTTACCAAGAAAGTAACCAGCCAGAATGAGGAAAACGCAGAAGACAAGGTGTATTCTCTTATTGGTAGTGAACACGGCCTGAAACGCAATTTAATACAACTGGAATCCATAACAAAGGAGTGAATAAGTTTGTCTTCTAATCAAGAACTGTCCAAAGAGGACATCCAAAAAATGTCAACCCAGTTTCAGCAATTGCAATATCAGGCAGATGCACTATCACAACAATTGAACATGGTTAGTGCTTCTTTAGCCGAATCCGAGAAGGCCATTAATACCATTACCGGGTTTGAAGGAGTAGAAGACGGTCAAGAAATCCTGATTCCTATCGGTTCGGGTACCAATATCATGGCAAAACTGTTAAAACCAGATACTGTGATCATGGAAATTGGTGCAGGTATCAGTATGGAAAAGGATTTGGACAATGCTAAAAAAAGCCTGGAAATCCAGAAAGAAGAGCTTACCAAGTTCCATCAAACCACCCAGAACAACCTGGAGCAGATCGCAACAAAGATGCATGAGATCGAGTCCGTTGTGACAACTGCAATAAAAGGACAGCAGGCAGGTCAAATAGCACAGCAGACAAATCAAGGTCCAATACAGGGTTTGTAGATGTTCAATAGTCTAAAACAAAAACTCAGCAGTTTCAAGAACTCATTTGGTGACATACTGGATAAACAGGCTGAAGAAGCATCTGAAGACATCCGGCAGGCAGGGTCAGGGAGTATCACTAAAGAAGAAAAAAAAGAGACACCATCAGTAGCAGTTGGAATCAAACAGAAGGCCAAAGCACTGCTGCTTAATCGTGAGTTCATAATAAGTGAAAAATCGCTGGAAGAACCTTTATGGGACCTGGAAGTGGCACTTCTTGAAAGTGATGTTGCCCTGGAAGTTGCGGAAGAGATAGTGGGATATGTGAAATCAGAACTGGTTGGAAGTAACTACAAGATCGGCGGGAACAAGAAGGATATTGTAGAACAGGCTCTCAGAAAAGCGCTTATTAATGTATTGAACGTGGGGACCCTGGATTTTGATGATTTAATTGAACAGTCAAATAAACCTATCAATATTGTTTTTGTCGGTGTGAACGGTACCGGTAAGACCACCACCATATCCAAGATAGCCAAGCGGCTTAAAGACAAGGGATATTCGGTGGTATTGGCGGCCGGCGACACATTCAGGGCAGGTGCCATTGAGCAGCTGCAGCGTCATGCAGATAACCTGGGATTGAAGATGATCAAACACCAGGAAGGCGGCGACCCGGCTGCTGTGATATATGATTCGTTGGAGTATGCCAAAGCCCGGAAAATAGATGTGGTGCTGGCAGATACGGCTGGCAGGATGCATACAAATATCAACCTGATGGACCAGTTAAAGAAGATATGCAGGGTATCCCCCCCTGACCTTGTGATATTCGTGGACGAGGCAATTGCTGGCAACGATGCAGTGGAACGTGCCCATCTATTCAACCAGACAGTACCTATAAGCGGAAGCATATTGACCAAGTCTGATGCAGATTCCAAAGGCGGCGCAGCTATTTCCATAGCCCATACCACAGGTAAACCCATACTGTTCTTCGGAGTGGGGCAGGAATACGACGATATTGTCAAGTTCGACCCCCAGTGGCTGGTGGACAGGCTGTTCGAGTGAGGTCTGCTGGTTATATGGCCTGGGTTGTTTAACCTAATAGCTATTTTACCTAATTGTTATTTTTCTTGCCGGTATTTTTATCCAGGAGTTTATTCCCTGGTCCCAGCTTTGATAGCGATATCAAAACTGCCGCTCCTGAAACCCTCCAGGTCAAGGGTGATATAGGTATAACCAAGCTCTTTGAAAACACCCACAATATCATCCATGTGCTTCAGTATAATATGAAGATCATCCCCTGATACTTCAATACGTGCAATGTCTTCATGGTCCCGTACCCTGCACTGGCTGACCCCGAGATCAAAAAGATAATCCTCTGCAGTCTCCACCTTTTGAAGTCCCTGGACGGTAATAGTTCGTCCGTAAGGGAACCTGCTGGACAGGCATGCCAGTTGAGGTTTATCCCATATTGGTAATCCAAGATACTTTGCCATCTGGCGTATCTCGCTTTTGGCAATACCAAGATCTGCAAAGGGTGTCAATATCCCGTTTTCAATCGCCGCTTTGTGACCAGGCCTGTGTCCTGTTAGTTCTGAAGCATTGGTCCCTTCAGCTACAGCCTTCAACCCCAGTTCCCTGGCCAGTTTCTTCAATTCCCTGAACAGGCCATTTTTACAATGGTAGCATCTATCAATCGGGTTATTGGCAAATTCCGGCTCCTCTAACTCATTATAAGGGATAATGATATGCCTGATACCTAATGATCTGGCTGTACTTCTGGAACTTTCCAGTTCACGTGCCGGCAGGGTCTGGCCCTCAGCGGTAACGGCAACGCACCGCTCTCCAAGTGCCAGGTGTGCCAGTGCCGCCAGTGTACTGCTGTCCACTCCGCCGCTGTATGCCACAAGCACACCATTGATGTTTTTGAGATATTCGACCACTTGGTCTATTCTGTCCTCAGTAGAGTGATGACCGGGAACTGTACTTTCATTCATTGGCGGTATTTTATCTGTCAATGTAGTAAGCCTTTTGCCATGTAAGTGACCTTTTGTGTACTGGTTGCAGAAATGGATAAGATAATTGACGTTGCTAAAAGGATACGGAATATGGAGATACGCGGAGCCGGTACCATTGCCAGGGCAGCGGCACAGGCTCTAAAGGACTATGCCCTTGTACAGGAAACCACCATAAAGCAAGAGTTTGACAGCCAGTTATCCAGGGCGGCAGAAATACTTGTATCAACAAGACCCACTGCGGTATCTTTGCCAAATGCTGTCAGGATAGTAATGGCATACAAGGGAGGATCAGTAAATGAGGCAAGATCTGATCTGGTAAGGCAGGCCGATGAATTCATATCCACATCAAAGGAAGCAACCAGGCGCATCGGTCTGATCGGCAGCAAGCGAATCAGGAATGGCAATACTATTATGACCCACTGCAACAGCCAGGCTGCCTTATCAGTAATAGCAGAAGCTCACCGCAGCGGGAAAAACATTAAAGTAATAGCTACAGAGAGCAGACCCAGGTTGCAGGGTCATTTGACAATTCAACAACTTAACGAGTTGGGCATAGAGACCACACTGATCGTTGATTCGGCAGTCAGGTACTTTATGAAGGATGTGGATCTGGTGGTGGTAGGAGCTGATGCAGTGACAGCAAATGGGTCGGTCATTAATAAGATAGGTACATCCCAATTGGCACTGGCGGCCCATGAGAGCAGGACAAACCTGATAGTGGCGGCCGAGACCTATAAATTCAGTCCAAGTACATTGCTTGGTGAAATGGTGGAAATTGAAGAGAGGGATACAGGGGAGGTTATTGACCCTGAAAAACTATCAGGCATGAAACATGTCAGAGTAAAAAATCCGGCTTTTGATGTCACCCCTTCAAGCTATATTGACCTTATCTGTACTGAAGCGGGAGCGATCTCACCTGAAATGAGTTATATTATTATACGTGATATCCTGGGATGGGATGTAAGAGATATGCAGGAAATTATAGAAAATTCAACTAAAAATCAAGATGAATGATACGAATTGGATAAATGAAATGTTTGAGATGAATGAGATGCATATATAATATTGGAGGGAAAAATATGGAAAAAAATATAGAATTAGAACTTATTGTTGACGGAAAGGATATAACGATTAACAAATTTGTGCAAAAGGTTATTGCAGGTATTGTGGGCGGTGCAGTAGAACCCCTCCAGGGTGTGGAAAAGGACTGGACAGATATTGAATTGACAATTAAACGCTAATTGTCACCTATTTTTATCAAGTTCAAGTTTACCTGTTTTGGTATCAAGGGATATTCCGGCAGACCTGAGATTATCTGCTGATCTGCCCTGCCCGTGTATCAGTAGTTCTACCAGGTCATCGGGCTCATCCATATCAGTGCTAACTAAAAAGGAATCATATACATCCACAGTCAGGCCAGCTTCTTTGGCAATTCGCAGGTGGTCAAGGAAACTGGTGCCGTAATAGTCTACATGGAATTTTTCCGGATTTCGTATCAGCAAGGCATTGGTCCCGCCACCCGAACCGGGAGCTATTACTATATCTGCTGTCATATTTGTAAGTTCGATTATCTGTTTTTCAGTAACCAGCGGCATATCTGCCATGATGATAAACACAGTACCATCCCAGTGTTTGGCCGATTTTTGGAGATATTCGTTCAATGCATCGTTCAAGCTTTTCTCATTTAGCAAAACATTGATGTTTAGCGGAAACTCAGTATTCATGATACTGGAAAATGAAGAATTCAAAATATCGATCTCATCGACTTTCCCTGACTTTTCCAGTGCACTTATAACATCAAATAACATACAAAGAGCAAGCTTTTGTCTCTGGGTTTCGGAAAGTACTTCTGATAGTCTTGATTTTGCATTTTCTTTTTTAAAGGGGATTACAGCTCTTATTGCATCATCGGTCATGGTCAGGAATCATAGACTCACTCTTTCATATTATGTCTGCCGATTTCCCATAGTTCCAGGGCAAGTGATTCGATCTCATTACGGTTCTCAAGCCCATCCAGCCATTTTTTTGGAATAGCGTCAATTCCAAGATATGCGCCGCAGATAGCACCTGTGATAGCAGCAATAGAATCAGTATCCCCGCCCGCATTAATAGCAGTAAGCATGGCCCTTGAAAAATCCAGCGGATTTTTAGAAAAACAATAGAATGCCGAAGGTACCACATCTCGTGTCATCAGGGAAGTGCCTATTGTGGAGAATGCATTTAGTTCGGGCATATATCTCATTTTTTCAATAGAAAAGATTTTATTGCCCAGCATAGGATCGTATTTTTTAGCAAGGCTTACTACAGTCTTTAAAATAATATCAGGGCTGGTGTTTGTTATTGCAAGAGAAACTGCAGATGCTACGGTCACTGCGCCAGCGATGGATTCGGGATGTCTGTGGGTTGGTAATGATGAATCTACTGCCGTTCTTTCGACTTGTTCTAAGTTATCCGGATAGAGCAGTCCGATCGGGGATATACGCATTGATGAGCCGCATGTGGGTGAATCACCACCGGATTCATTCCATGGAGTGCCGGATTGTAATCGCTTGCAGGAATCAAGACTTGTACGGCCCCAACCTCTGTTTGATCCAGGGTCTGATACGATCATTGCATAATGTTCAACAAGTTTCTTTGAGAAAAGCACAGGGTCGAATTTACCAGCTTCCAAGATACTACGTGCAAGGATCAGTGTCTGTTCAGTATCATCAGTATATTGCCCAGGTCTAAGTTTTTCGTTAGGAGTTCCTGGCATGCCTGGTCCGTAGTCAAATACGATATTGAATTTTTGTTTTATCTCACCAGGATTCATGCCTTCTGTTTGCATTCCCAGTGCATCCCCCACAGCACTTCCCAGCAAGCACCCTGTATATTTATTTCTATACATCTTTT
>Ga0255375_10002_pt1 | contig 46584 bp, 37 predicted proteins | sample ANMaggSeSYBR01H3_FD_182090 | JGI IMG/M metagenome (GOLD analysis project Ga0255375, IMG submission 182090) | Sediment cell enrichment communities from methane seep in Santa Monica Basin, California, United Staets - ANME aggregate JGI... | ecosystem: Environmental > Aquatic > Marine > Cold seeps >... | reverse complement strand
TCGATATTTAAATTCGATGAGGAAAAGGATTGTTACTATTGCCCTGCAGGCATCATGATGCCGTTTACAAGGATTCAAAAACGAAAGGATAAACCTGACCTGAAACAATACGTCTGCGATTTTTGTTCAGATTGTGTATTTAAAAAAGCATGCACTAAAGCAGAAAATAGAATAATTTCAAGAGACCCACGAGAATATTTATTGGATGAGATGAGGGGAAAATTGAGGACAGATGAAGGAACAGAACTATACCAGGAGCGAATGTACACGGCAGAATCTGTTTTTGGCCAGATGAAACAAAATAGAGGATTTAGGGAGTTTCTTTTGAGGGGGAAGGAAAAAGCAAATGTGGAATTTCTGATGATGTGTATTGTGCATAATATTGGGAAGATTGATGGGTTTGTGAAAAGGGAAGGTAAAAACTGGAAAGAAATACTGAAAAACGGGATTGAGGGGGCAAATCTGTTTGTTGTGGACACGAAAAATGTTCTAATTAGTGCTTTAAAACACGTTTTTGGTGAACCTACTGTGAAATATGTGGATTTCCATGTATGTATGCACAAAATTTAAGGATATTAAGATGTTAACTTCGTGTGTTGGAAACTCTCAGAACTTCAAGGTGTCGTAAAAAGTTGATTTTTGGACAGCCTGTGCAGAGAGTTTTATGAAGACATTGAAATACGAAGAGGTCTACCTCTCGGATTATAGGACTTTCGATGAAGCGTTTGACAATCTTGAGAATTTTGTCGAGAGTGTCTATAATGAAAAACGACTTCATTCGAAGATAGGATATCTACCGCCAATTGAATTTGAGGAGACGTTAACTTTAAATAGTGTTGCTTAACTAGTTGTCCGCTGGAAGGGGTGCACTCCATTAAACTTTTACTATAGAGGCTGTCCAACAATTACTGTCAGTAACAAATCTCTTGCTTTTTTTTCGATTTAAAGCTCCAGTTCGTCTCCTTTTCATTTGGATTTTGAATTAGTGGACAGCCTCTATAAAACTAAACCGTGGTTTGCAACGGTAGATAGCAGCATTAAAGTTACCATTCAATAGCTATACAGGCCCGGTTGCAATAATCTGAACTCCGCAATTAGGTTAATATTATGCAGTTTGAAGACGTTGTACTTTTAGTACAAGGATAGTTATTTCGAAAGGCGAGATACATATGGGAAGTAACATTGGAAATGGTTTATCTTTTAATGAAAAGAGAACGTTAGATAAAGCTATAGAAGAAATCAAAGAAACATTGAGGATATATCCAAATAACTACCATGCGCATGTCAACCTCGGTGCAGCTTTTTCTCAAAAAGGAATGTTTGATGAAGCTATACGGGAATTTAGAGAAGCGTTGAGAATAAATCCAAATGATCCCGCTGCACACTATAATCTTGGACTTGCATTTGAAAAAAGAAAGTCTTCGAATAAAACCTCTTATGCTACTGCAATAACAGTTTCAGAGGAAGCCGTGGAAGAATACAAAGCAACATTAAGGTTGGATCCTAATTTCGTTGATGCACGCATATCTCTTGGGCAGTCTTTAGCAGGAAAAGGGATGCTGGATGAATGTATCAAAGAATTTAGGGAAGCAGTGAGAATAAATCCAAATTATGCTAAGGCGCATTTCAATCTCGGAGTTGCCCTTGCAATGAAGGGACTGATAAATGAAGCCATAAAGGAATTCAAGGAAACATTGAGAATATATCCTGATTATCCTGATGCACGCATAAGTCTCGAACATGCTCTTAAAGAAAAGGATAAAAATAAACAATTAGAGCACTTTGTGAAGGCAGATACCCTTTACAAAAAAGGGTTTTTGGACGAAGCGATAAAAGAGTACAGAGAAATGTTAAAGATAAATCCCAATTATGTTGCCGGACGCTACAATCTTGGAGTTATTCTCCTTGAAAAGGAGATGATTGATGATGCCATAAGAGAATTCGAAGCAGCGTTGAAGTTAGATCCAAATTTTGTTGATTTACACACCAGTCTTGGAAATGCCTTTTATAAGAAGAGAATGATAGAAGAATCTGTAAGAGAATACGAAAAGGCATTGAAAATCGATCCAAATAATGTTGTTGCACACTCTAATCTTGTAACTCTTTTCGCTATAGAAGGAATGATAGATGATGCAATAAGTAAATATGAAGGGGCATTAAAAATTGATCCAAATAATACCATTGCACGCGATATTCTTTCATATGTTATGATCGCACGAGATGGTCTTTCAAGTGCTATAACTGAGAAAAAGATAGACCAACACAAGATACAAAAGTTACCCAAAGACATAGAAAGAGAATTCAAGAAGTTTTTAGGCAAAAAGAAGGGTATTAAGCTAGGTGTAGTTTCTGTCCATGATTCCTCTCCGCCTGGCATAATTATTTTCCTGAAACCTGATAGGCACCTTTCTTCAGCCAAAGGGCAAACGTTGGTGCCTTACATAAAAGCAAAGCTACTTTGCGATATACCGCGTGCAATCTCATCACTAAACAATAAGGATTTTGCTTTAATCAGGACAACCTCTCCGCTCACAACATATTCCGATGGAAAACAATTCCAAGAACCCGGATGGACTGTGAAATCGAAAGGATACACGATCGGACCGCTCTCATTTTTGATGGATTGGGATGAAGATGAACAACTTTTCCTTGCAGGTATTCATGAAGTTATTGAACAATTAAAGATTCCGAAGGAACAAAGAGATCTAAAGCTTTCTATAATGGGACAGATTGCAAGAGCTTATCACAATGAAATAGAGAGTATTGAAATTTAGCAAAAAATACTCATCCTACGGCTAACGGATGTCTCGCAATTCATTGCGGTTTGCGTGGATGGGGCTGGTCTTGAAAAACCAATGAAAGAAGAAAAATAAAAAGCCAGATGACGTTGACGATGATTATAAAATATATAGCCTGAAAGGTGTGTATATAGAAAAGGAGAGAGATGAATGGAAATTTTTTCAGATCCACGGTTGCCATTCACAATGCAGCTTCCTGATGGATGTGAGATTAAGAGCGCGACCAATCCCATCACTAAAGAGCCAGGTATTATTGTAACCAGAAAAGGTACACATTTTTTTAATCTTACTTGGGGGAAATACCCAGAAAGAATGGGACATTCCCCACCACCTGGATGGAAACTTATTGAGAAATACCAAATACCTACCGACAGCTCTAGCATAATCCTTGTAGTGGCTCGTAGTGAATCTGGTCCTTTTGTCAAATATGCTTTTATATTTGGCGGCCAAGAATTTGTATTTACAGGTTATTGGCGGCAACGAGCAGAGGTTGAAAAATATATTCAGTCGGTTAAGTTTCGATCGGAAGGTGAGACTAATAAGGTCAAACCTGTGGAATTTACAAACAAAGCCTTTTATCTTGTTGAGTTAGGTAACTACGATTCAGCTATTGATTTACTTAAGCAAGCAATCTTGATTGATCCTTTGTGTGGTGATGCTTATAATGAACTTGCATTTATTTATGGGGAAAAAAAAGGAAACTTGGATGTTGCTGAAGAATATGCACTGAAAGCAGTAGAGTGTGATCCTAATAATCCTAAATTTCATAATGCAGTTAATCATAATCAACTTGCACGTGCTAAACGACTTAAGACTCGTCGAGAAATTCGTGAAATTATGATAAAGATACGGCAAGAAATTCAACGTAATATTGATAATTATTCCTCGTATCCGCCAGCCTACTTAATAAAAGCTATTGCCCTTGCATTGGATGGTGAACCAAAACATATATGGGAGAATGAATTGAGACGTGCAGAAGAGTTATATTTGCAGGCTGGCATAATTGGTGCTGGTCTACCATTTAATGCTGATCTTCTTAAAAACATAATTACTAGTAAGTATAATCAATGTCTTGAAATGAACGCTTACTGGAATAACATACCGGAGGGGTAACAAGTAATCACTCTGTTGTGGGGATTCAAAAGGAGTCTTAAGTTGAAGGTCTCATGTACCGGTCAGGTCCTTAACTGGCCAGTTCTGCAGTCTTCAGGGATCTACCTGCCTTGCATCAGATCCCCTTATCAGGTAGATATCCAGATTTCTGCAGGATATCTCTGGAACCGCATGGGACTGGGTGGGGAATTTTAGACCGCCACAATTTGGGATTTTTTACACCGCTATTGGCACTACCACTTTCCAAATGGAGGTATTAGGCCAATTTTCGGGTTATTTCCAATCAAAAATGCAAGAAAAAGTAGTACAAAACTGCAAAACATTGTTGATTTAAATACAAATGGAGAAATATCTAATTTTAGAAATCCATTGATAATTAACAAAAAAAACAAAAAAAAACTGAGTCGTATACAAATTGACGCGAGTTTAGCGGCGGTTTTGATTTCCAACTGCGATGTAAGATTATCTAATGATGGGATAGTGGTTAAGACTATGAGAAGAGATAGGATAAGCTTTGTAAATAATCCAATTTCAAAATGAATATATTCTGAAGGTTCATTGAAGAATATATAAAGAACGAATAATGCACCTATAACCGTTACAATGTCACGAGTATTTCCCATATTACCTTCATTTCGTTTTTTAGGAATTTATAATCTTCTACATGATAGGTGCCTAACTTTTACATTTCATAAGTAGTTCGTCTATCAATCGCCTTCTGAGAGCATGAGAACTAGTGTGGATGCAATCCCAGTTAACGATTCCAGACAGCGTTTCGCGTTGTTCGGGGCATCTTAGGGATGCCCAGTTCCTTGGCATTTTTATTCCGATTCAGGTGTGAGGCTTGATCTAAAAACAAGGTAATAGTCAATGTGTTCGTATATACACTATTCTTGCAAGATCAATAAAAAAGTATCTTGTAGCCTACTATATAGGTAGGCCGAGAGGGATAACAAATACTGTGTTTGGGATACGTTCCCATGGATTAACCTGTTACCCTCTCATCCTTTTAATACACGAATAAGTACGTTTTGGGCATATAAATAAATATGTATCACATATAACTTGCGAACTTGTGTGAAAGGATAGAAAAAAGAGGATGTTTCTCTCTCGGCCTTCAAATCTTAATACAGAATTAGGAGGTCGAAATATGAACTACAACATTTTATTGTATATTGGAATTGATGTATCAAAAGACAAACATGATATCTGCATAAAAAGCAATGACGGGAACGTACTCAAACGCTTTCAAATAAAAAACACCAACAAAGATCTCAACAAACTCTACACAACAGTAGACAAATTGAAATCAAACGCTGGAGAAAACACTGACATTTTATTTGGCATGGAAGCTACTGGAGTCTACTGTTTTCCGCTATATTCTGCACTGAAACGTGATGGGTATCCAGTAAAACTGTACAATCCCATCCAGACAAATGCCTATCGTAAAATGGAGATCCGCAAGACTAAGACCGATTCGATAGATGCAGCCATTATTGCTGATATGCTGCGTTATCAAGAACCGCCTGTTGCAACTGCAATTGATAATCTGGTACTATATCAATTAAGGGAATTATGCAGAGTACGTCAGCGAAATGTCGAGAAGCGTACCAAATGTAAAATTCAGTTTGTTCGCAATCTTGACATGGTCTGGCCTGGATATAAGTCGGTCATGAAATCTGTTTACGGGAAAACATCAACGGCACTCTTAAACCAGTATTCAGTCCCATCAAATGTAGCAGCAGAACCATTTGAAGATACATATGAGCTAATCAAGCAGGTTTCCCGATCACAGATGACAAGGGAGCGAGCTGAAGAGATATACAACCACGCAGGGAACACATTAACCACGCCTGAGATTGATTCAATTGTTAGTATTGAAATAAAAACCCTTATTTCGGAAATTGAAATGTACGACGTACAGATTCAGACACTTGAAAAGATGATAAAGCAGCTAATGGAGCAGGTTGAATCAAAGATCACAACAATTCCAGGTATTGGCAACATTTTAGGGGCAATGATACTTGGTGAAATTGGCGATATAGATAAGTTTAGCAGTGCTAAAAAGTTGGTTGCGTTTGCGGATCTTGATCCGGTTATTCGTCAATCTGGGAATTTCAAGAATAGTACCGGACCGATTTCGAAGAGGGGATCACCTCAACTTCGGAGTGCTTTGTTTATGGCAGCAAATGTGGCAAGACAGAATGATGAAAACTTAGGAGCTTATTATAATGGGAAAATCGAGAATGGGAAACACCACAAATCAGCATTGAATGCTTTAGCAGCTAAGCTATTAAGAATTGTATATTGGGTGTTGAAGAACGATAAAGAATATAAAGTTCAATCAGTCTAAGCAATAATAACGGGAGTGAACCAAACAAAATCTGTCTTAGCGACATCTGTCGATTTTTATGAAATGTTTATTTCGGTGTATCCGTGTCGGTCGCAGCCCTGCCTATATGTGACGTTAAGAAATCAACAGCCATAATGCTTTCGAGCGAAGCGAACCCCGAAGGGGCGACAGCTTTATGAGCGGTTGATTTTAGTCACGTTGGCAGGGGTGACACGGAATACAGAACAACAACATGTATATTTCGGGCATTTGGGGAGGGAGCGGTCCTGCCTCGTGATGAACAAAACCGAAAGGTATAATAGTACGTTTCTTTTACTAAAAATAATGAGATTTGAAGAAAATGTTCGAAATTGTCTTTAGTAGAGTATCCAGATTGATTACGCATCTGTTCATTCTCTGGATTTGCCATGTATGCAAACAACTCTGTCATGAGGTCCAGTGTATTGACGTTGGCTTCATATTGCTGTGTCCATAAATATGATCCAACTGGAATATGACGTTTGAGCAACCGACTAAATTCAGCTTTAAACATCTTATCACTAAAAAACCATTTAACATGATTGTTAATAATTTTCTGCTCGTAAAACACAGGAAGTTCTTTCAAAAGATCACGCACAAACATGGAGCTCAATCTGTTTTCTGGTTCTTTTGTCATAAAATAGATAAACATATTTAAAATGTCGAATACATAAATCCGGCCGACATCTTTAACATCATTTTCCTTTTGAAATGTGAAATTTTCAATTGTCCACTTTGAAGCCCAGGTAATAGCCGTTCCTGAGTAAATTCTCAGAGTGATTACAAAAGCATCCTTCTTTTTAAACCATTGTTTTGCTTTTTCAATATTGTTCCTTGCTTCTGCCAGCCCGGTGCGAAGCGGGTCGTGATGATGAAGAATCACGATTCCTGCACTGGAAGTCAATGTTTCTCCAATGATCTTGAATTTATCACTAAAAGTAAATCTGGCCCGATTAATTACTGGCAGGGAAATCTCTAAAGGAAGAAAAGCAAGGAGGTCATCCCCTCCTGAATATACACAGTACCCGTCTTCTATTAACTCAGATGTTTTAGCACCTGTTTCTGCCAGGGTTTTGCTAAGTTTGTTGTGATAATCGATGGTGAAGGTGCTATTTTCATGAAGTTCTCCAGACATTACTTTACCCATATCATCGCCATCCATATTTACGATGGCATAATATTTGGTCGGTTCTTTCCCAATCATACTATAAACTGCATCCAATGATTCCTGTGCATTTTTAGATAATTTCTCAAGTTCCTTATTTTTTTCTATACCATATTCTCTGGTTAGATAATCATCACTTAAGTTGTCTTTATAATACCATTCCCCGCTAATTTTTCTGACATCATCGACTTCTTTTTCCTTTAATAACGATTTCAGTTCATTTATTGCACCAAAAAAATCTTGAATTTCAGTCTGTTTTTTATTCCTGATAATCGCTTGCTTAAAATATCCTGCTGAAACGTCGATTACAGATTCAAATTTTGGTTCTGGCAGTTTAGTGCTGATATTTCCAGTTTTTATCACTCTTTTCAACAGGCAAATCGCACACAATCTTTCATTTTCCTTGATCTTTATTTGATATTTTTTTTGTTTCAAAAGCCTTGAAAAAACCTTATCTGGCATACTCTCTCTATGCCCACACTGAACACATTTTGAGGTATATCCCCCCTCCCATGCATCAAAGTTCCTCGTCATTTTCCTTTCTTCAAGAAAATGCTGGGCATCCTTTATTTTTGATTTATAGGAATTTGTTAATTCCTCTATTGTAACCCATGTTCTCCAGTATCACACCAGAATTCACAGTTTTCATCCATAAATAATCTTTTCTAACGTCCACTCCTCTCGATTTTCACCAAAATAATACTTCCTTAACTTTTCCAGATGTAGAACAGAATTCCAAACCGTGAACATTATATAATTGTTATAACATATAGAACAAATCATTGGAGAAAGGTGAAATTGAAAATTACGACCATGACGAATACGCAAAAAAACATTATGGATGCATTCAATTGCAAATATTTTGGAATGAACAATTACTTGAAATCGATCGGGGTCAAGAATGTGTGGAACAGATTTTAAAAATGGTACGGTCCACTGATAGCGGTTTAAATTCATAGTGACGAAGATGGGTTGTAATTGGAACAGCCACCCAGTTCAAATAGAAATGGTTTTTAAGCTGTTCTATCCAGAGGTTATACTCTTCATGATAACTGTCAAGAATTTCATTGGCTACCGTCTTTCCCACACCATTCCAGAAATCAGATATTGAGCCTGATATCTGCTCAACTATGTCATTTATCTCGTTGTCTGGAATTACAGCCAGATACATATTTGGGATGGAATTCAGGTCGGAATTTAAATCCCCCATATACGGATAAATTATGAGTTCACTTCCATATCTATTCTTAATGGGTTTCATGGACTCCAACGTTATCTGAGAGAGAAGATGACTGCCAATGAAAAGATCCCGTGTTTTTCGTGCCTCTGAAATAAATTCCTGAACTGGACCTATGGAAACTTTAAGGAGATAGAATGTATCGCCAAAACTCTGGATTTTTTCGATTATGCTCTGATTCATAAAGGTGCTCCACTCAAACTATTAGTTAAATTTATTTCAGTCAGATATTTCTTTGCGCAACCAGTATTTGGAACTCCTTTTTGTTTGCACCAGGTAATTACGGGAACAATTTCATCATTGCCGTTTTTCATCACTTTGTGAAATCTTATAAATACGGGAGATGCCATTCGTCCTCCCATAGCCCACCCCAAATCTTTACATTTTCCTCTTCCATGTACAGCTTGAATAGCTTGATCCCCATCCTGATAACCTGAGCTACTCACTGCAATTTGATCTAAGCTTCGTAGAATAAAATACGGGGCTTCTGTCGGAGAAGAATTTGCGGCGATATTGTTGCTACCTGCATCCATGGTGGTTGAATTGTTGATCCATTGCTGGTATACTTCCCATACATTATTTATTCCTGTTGAGAGGTGGTTATTAAGTTTATTTGAATCTTTGAATTTCTTCTCTTTGATGGTAGCAAGACTTATCGTTTTATTCTCTGATATTTTTAATTCAAACGGATTTTTACTTTCATTTTCAATATAAATTACTGGTGATCCAAATCCTCTTCTTGCTCGATTTCCTAATGCACCAAGGTTTCCCCAGAGCCAGATGGTAGCAAATAAAATATTAATTTCAGGTTTGTCCATCGTTTTGCGGGGAATAATCGTTATCGTATAAGATACATCATAAAAACCATCTTTTTCTGCAGGACGGCCATTTCTCATAATAAACCCTAATGGATATTTTTCAGCTTTGTAGGAACCATGTTCTTCTACTATCAGTCTGAATTTTGCACCATATTCGCTATTTGCAGAACCAAATATTTTACTTTCCAGATTGGATAAATCTTTCCAGTTAATATCGTTAACCATGCCACCAATAATTGCCCTGCACCAGAAGCGCCATGATCCCCTGAGTGCCTTACCAGATAGGCCATTCTGATCAACTTTTTTTTTTGCTCCACCAATGAGTAGAGGTGTTGTACTGAAATCTAGATTAAATTTTATGATTTCCACAGATTCCCTCCGTAAAAAATAATATTTTTCAACTCCTATTTCATCAAGAAATTTATCATAGATATTAGTAGAAAAGCTATTCGATGATTAATATAGTTTTTCAAATCATTCCCACTAGTTTTTCCTGTTGGTACTCCCTAATATACACCTGTATCCGTTCATTGAAACACTCCTGTATCTTCTCAGTCCCCTTTAGATAATCTGTATGATGATAATAATTGAGCCAAGCATCAATAACCTTATAGATTCTCTTAATTACCAATCCCGGCGACACCATCTCCGATTTGATCTCAGTAGCTTCTATGATGTTCCTAATAACCCTCTGAACCGAACCTTCTGTTGGAATGATATGGATATTACCCCTGAACCTATCTTCAGGATACGCCTCCACAAAATAGAACCCTAGAAAATCAAACCCATCCTTTGCTCTTATCGTCCTTGATTTGTCCCTGTTCAGTTCCAGTTCAAGACCTTCAAGAATATCACGGATGTATCCAGTATCAATCCTCTCTTTTGAAAGGATAATAAAATCATCAGCATACCTTACCAGATGTCCTTTCGGATTATACACGCCCTTCAATCTGATCTCAACCCACCTGTTATCGAACTGGTCCAGATATATATTAACCAGTAAGGGTGAAATGACTCCGCCCTGCAATACACCTTTATCAGGCTGATAAACAGAACCGTTATCCATTAATCCGGCTTTTAACCATGAATCCACAATAGATAAAATATGCCTGTCCTTTATTCTTGCTTTGAGGCAGTCCATGAGCCCATTATGTGGTATGCTGCCAAAACAGTCCTCTATATCACCTTTGAATATATGATCATTCCCGGCCTCAAGCCATTTGTAGACCTCCAGGCTGGCCAGCCGTGTGGACTTGAAGGCCCTGAAGCCAAAAGAACTTTCATCGAAATCAGGTTCGAAGATGGGTTCCAATATCAGTTTCATGGCAGCCTGGACTACTTTGTCCTTTACTGTCAGGATGCCCAGTTGTCTCTGGCTGCCGTCATTTTTTGGAATATGAATGGTCCGCACCATATCTGCCTGGTATTTGTTTTTCTTCAAATCTTTTTTTATTGATTTTATGAAATCGGCCACACCAGATCTTTCTACTTCCTTGACGGTCAGGTTATCTACACCTGCGACAGTGGAGCTTTTGTTTATGTTATTCCAGGCTGTATACAGGATGTCATCTTTTGTAAGCAGTTTTTTCAGATGGTTGAACCGCTTTTTTTTGTTATTGTTTGAAGCATTATATAGTTCCAACTGAATGTTGGCAACGGTCTGGTTGTAGATAATAGGACCTCCAGCAACTTGTTTTGTTGAGTATTTTTATTGCTATTGATCCTGATATAACTGATGGCGAATTATTCGATAAAATATCGAATGTAGTTAGATGCTTGCCGCTCTACAAGTATGGAAAAAATCCTTGTTTTAGTGGAAGGTATTCTGCAATAAACCACAGAGTTAGCAGCAGTAAAAGACAATAAAGGTTTCAATCCTTGTTTTAGTGGAAGGTATTCTGCAATTGTCATATCAAATATTAGGCACTGCGAAACTGTCACCGTTTCAATCCTTGTTTTAGTGGAAGGTATTCTGCAATAAAAATCCTCAATGATTGTACAACGAAAATATGTGAAGTTTCAATCCTTGTTTTAGTGGAAGGTATTCTGCAATTTTCTTGAAGGATATTATTTCTGAAGAAAAATTGGAGTTTCAATCCTTGTTTTAGTGGAAGGTATTCTGCAATATGGAAACTGGTTAGAAGGAATATAAACTTCTAAGTTTCAATCCTTGTTTTAGTGGAAGGTATTCTGCAATAATATAGAGAAAAAGATAGCCAAAGAGGACAACTTGTTTCAATCCTTGTTTTAGTGGAAGGTATTCTGCAATTCTGGCTGTACAATTGAGAAGTTGTGTCCGAAATGGTTTCAATCCTTGTTTTAGTGGAAGGTATTCTGCAATAGTCCAAATATTTCCCCTATTTAGCGAATAACTAGCAAATAACCGCCAATTTCTACTTCTTTTTTAGGGGTTGTTTGACATATCTACTTTAATTATACTCCTTTATAAAGACATGCTCTATTTAAATTTTTCTATTCTGCATTCACCGATATCGAATTGGAAATTTCATACTGTACACATCTGTGCAGTAGGTCTAAAAAATTTCAAAACTTCGCTTCGATATGCCGAAAAGAAACAATTCACATTATTTTACTTCCAGCGCAATAGATGGTGAAATTGCCAGATTTATTACACCTAACTTTCAAAAATTTGAGAATTTAGAAAATCAAGTGAAAATACGAAAAATCAGTGACTATAAAGCCATTATAGCAAAATGGGTATATCTAAATGTGTTTAACCGATAGCAATAGATTCTATTTATAAAAATAATAAATGTATAATTGCCCTGACTAGAGATTGTCGGAAAAGCCTGATTTTCGAATTTTTCAACATTACTGTTTAAACTTGACCGGGCGCAGCATAGTGATTCGAAATTAACAATATTTTTGAAAGTTTGAATTTAGGCCCTTTTCATGTACTTTTCCGACAATCTCGACTAAATGTCTTGACACTGATTTAGATATCAACAGAGGAGCCCGATTACAAAATCTTGAGATTCACAAGAATCACAGAGTATAATCTGCAGAGCAGATCAAATTGAACACGACAATAAAGGCATAAGGAATCAAACCGAATCATTCGGCAAATCCTACTTTAACATCAATATACAAATTACATTTAGAGAAATCATTTTCAAGGCAGGTGAAATAAAATGCGTTTAATAATCGACAAGTATGGTACCTATATCCATAAAAAGAAAAACCGGTTTATCATCCTGGATCAATCCCAGGATAATGAATTCTCTGCTGATAAAGTGTCACAAATATTAATCTACAGAGGTGCCGCCATTACAGCCGATGCCATCGATCTGGCAGTAAAGCGTGGTATAGATATTGTCTACCTGGATAAAATAGGACGACCTTTTGCCCGTACATATTCATGTAAATTCGAAAATTCAGCATCAGTTCACCGTCATCAAGTACGGGCATATGATAATGAAAAAGGTACTGCCTTAATAGCCGGGTTTATTGAAGGAAAGATCAGGAATCAATCATATCTCCTGAAAAGGCTGGCAAAGACAAGGGATGATGATCGACTAAGGAACATCGCTGAAAAAATCACATACCAGACAGAAAAACTCAGTACCGGGAAGACCATAGATGAGTCGAGAAATATTATAATGGGAATCGAAGGGGAAGCATCCAAACGTTATTTCCAGGCCCTCACTTATGTGCTTCCCGAAAACGTCTATTGCGGTCATCGCATAAAACAGCCTCCGGGTGATCTTTTTAATGCTCTTCTAAGCTATGGATATGGAATTTTATTTACAGAGGTCGAAAAAGCATGCGTACTCTCCGGACTTAATCCTTACATGGGTTTCCTTCATGCAGACAGGCCCGGAAAACCTTCCATGGTACTGGACCTGATAGAAGAGTTCAGGCAGCCAGTAGTAGATAGAAGTGTGATCACCCTGGTTTCAAAAAGGATTGTGCAGGAAAATAATATTGAACCTGTGGAAAATGGTTTTTATCTGGATAATTCTGGTAAGCACAAAGTAGTAGAGGCAATAGTCACCCGGCTTGCAAAGGTGATCCCTGTCAGGAATTTCCAGCATTCTTTCTCCAGCCTGATACAACAGCAGGCAAGACAGGTTGTAAAATTCATAAGCGGTGAGACCAGAAGTTATTCTCCTTTTGTCCATAGGTGGTAACGTTGCTATTATGGGTCATCTATGACATATCTGATAACAGGATCAGGACCAGAACATCAGATGCCTGCAAAGACCACGGGCTCTTTCGGGTACAAAAAAGCGTATTTTTCGGAGAACTTGACTTCAATGGTATTACTGCTCTTTTATATGAAATAACGAACATTATGGACGATGAGGATAAAAATGAGGAGGATTCCTTCTTGATTTTACCGGTATGTCGATCATGTATCCAAAAAAGGATTGCAGTGGGAAGGAAGATTGATCTGGATCAATATGTGGAGCATGAATATGTTTTCGTAGATTGAAATATGTACAATTTTGTCATAACTAAAATTCAAACGAATACACAAGGTGTCAATTATGGCAGTGTTAATAGCTACTTTAGGGGGTTCCGAAGATATCATTAAGCTGGGGGTCCGGAAAATGGAAGATGTGGATAAGGTGGTGCTTGTTACCGGAAAGCCATTTAATGAGATTTTCGGGGAGTCTGAAATAAAAAAGGACAAAGTAATAGTTGACCCCATCCGGAAAGCTGTTGGATTAAGAAAGCTGCTGGAAGAGTTCGGTATTCGGGTGGAGATCCATAAAGTAAATCCACTGGATTTTAGAGAGTGTTTATTGACAATTCTAAATATAATTCAGAACGAGCAAAATGTGGATAAAGCTGTAAATGTAACAGGTGGGACCAAAACCCTTTCACTGGCCGCTCTTAGTGCCGCATGGTTAAGCGGGTGCAGGGCATTTATAATCCAGGAAAAAGTATCAGGGGATATTATAGTAGAGCTTCCTATCACTGAATCAGGATACTTGAACAATATCAATAAACAGATGAAAAGGATATTGTCATATCTTCTCAGCCAGGAGTCAAAACTTGAAAAACCTGTGGAAGAATATTATGATGAACGCCTGCGGCCATTTATCACGAAGAATATTGCCAATGGTCTGGGTGTAAAGTCCCAGAGTATCATTTCCAACATGAAAATGATGGAAGGAGATGGACTGATACGAAGCAGGAGAGGGTCGATAAATAGAGGGGAGCCGTTCAAAGGAAAGACCGGGGTTAAGATCTGGTGGCTGACCGATGAGGGGAAGATATACGCTACGCTATTTGACAGATGATGGTATTTTATTAGTTGAAGTCTTATTTTTATAGGAGTTGCCCTTGTTTTAGTGGAAGGTACTCTGCAACTAACAAGACATACTTTTACCGATGAAAACTGACAAGTAACACACTCAAATCAACAATGTTATGAATAATACAAGCATAATGCGTAAACATGTATACAAACGAGTTGAGTGAAACAGAAACTCCGGAACCCGTTGTTGACGTTCTGCGAACCATGTCCGAAGAAGAAAGATATCTTAGAAACATGCGCAAAGCCATCCGTACCATCGAAAGACTTACGGAAAACGAACCTTCGAATAATATCTATAAAATAAAACAAGAGTTGATGAAAATTGAAAAGATATTGAAACAAACCAGACTCACAGATTTGATCGAAGAAGATGTAGAACAACGTATTCGTCCTGTGAAATCAGAAATGCCTGAGTGGGAGGAGCAAGCAAACAGGAGTTTTGGCCAGAGGCTGGAAGATGCACTTAAACAGGTAGAATTCGAATTAAGTGGAAACTACCCGTTACTCAAGGTTTTGTTTTACACACTGGAAGTGAAACTATACAATAATAACGTCACAATCTGGTACGGTCCACAGCAAGAGCGGTTGGACACCTGTAAACCAATTCCCGAAGTAGTAGCAAAAAAACTTCTAGCAAGTCACAAGAAGATTACCAGTCGTAATTTTGATGACGAAATATTCCTCTTACACTTATACGAAGCATATAAAGCAACTGCTCATCGCAGTAAAAAAACAATAGGAGATTCAATTCCTGTTTCTGATATTATTCTGGAATATGCACTATTGACCCAAAATAAAAATTTTAAAATAAATCCGGTAAAAAGCAGTTACAGAGAGTATGGACGTGTCTTTTTTAGTTATGATCTCTATCAATTAAAACAACGGACGATAGAGGACCATGTACTGAGCCTTGTTACTGCTACAAGAGCATATACGAGACGAAGGTCCGGGTTTATCTGGATTCCATCTAATGAACGTGGAGATGGCACATATATCTCACATATCAAGTTCAGGGAAGTGTGATCATGCAATATGGGCTCTATGAAGAGGGCATAGACTCTAGTTCAGCAAGAAAAATTATAGAGATTGTGGGTGGGCAGGGAAATCCTCCTGAATATGGATTTCAATACTTCACAGCCGGATTAGACAGCTATCTCAAAACAATCGATGAGGATTATCTTGGAAGTTTCATAAAAGACGGCGGTTCGTCGTTTAAAATGGTGATAGGAGTATATGGTGGTGGAAAAACCCATTTTTTATACTCTATCAGGGAAGTTGCATGGAATTACGGTTATATTGCCTCATACATAGTTCTGAGTCCGGAACAGACGCCATTTCACAAATTAGAACAAGTATACAAGACCATTGCTGCAAATCTCATCTACCCACAGACCCCGGAAGAACTACTGTCAGGATATGACAAGGGAATTGAGGCGGTTATTAAAACATGGTATAACCGGAAGTATCAGGAAATGGCAAACAAACTGTCTGGGGATCTTATATCACATGAACTCACTGCCTATGCGTTGGCACTTGGTCCCTACGAAAGTACGAGCTTTAGAAATGCAGTTAAAGAGGCCTTTTTAAGTCTGGCAGAAAAGCGTAATGATGATTTCACGCTGATCATCCAGTGGTTAAAAGGAGAGAACCCACCAAAGAACCTACTCAAGAATTTTAGAATATTTGAAAAGATAGATAAAAGCACTGCATTTAAAATGATCCGCTCTCTTATCCAGTGGGTTCGAGATATGGACTATGCAGGAATTGTCGTTCTTATGGACGAGGCTGAACAGACTCCAAGCATGACCACAAAGCAAAAAGCAGCCCTTTTGGGCAATATGAGGGAGTTGATAGATGAATGCGGACATGCCAACTTCAGAAATGCAATGTGGTTCTATGCAGTTCCCGATGAGAACTTTCTTGAAGGAAGAACGCAGGCTTACGAGGCTCTACGGCAAAGACTCTCTTCGGTCTTCAATGCAGAGACAAATCCAACAGGAGTGAAGATATATCTTGAAGAAGTATCTGCAGATCCTGTGGAATTGTTGGCAGATATCGGAAGAAAATTGAGTGCGATCTACGAGATTGCATACAGTACAAAGTTCGAAACAAGTGTACTCAATGAAACGATAGCTGATATTGCAAAAGCAGCATATGAACGGAAGCTCGAAATCGGATATAAGAGAGAATTTGTTAAAAATCTCATCAAAGCGCTGCATAAGTTGCGTAAAACCGTATAGTGAGGTATGAAGTTGGATAAAACGAGGTGGTTTGTGAAGCATGCCACGTACGGGATTGGAGGGGTGCAGCAGACCCGGTTTGGTGGATTTGAGATGTTTGTTGAGTTCGAGGATGGTATTTTACGATGGATCAGACAGGACGAGCTTGAATTTCTGTCAGGTGACACACCGGTTCCAACCGTTAGAACCACAGAACCATTAGAATCAGTCTTACCAGAAGAACGTTTTGAGGCAAGAAAAATCATAGAAGCACTTAGATTAGGTATCGTTTCTCATGGACAGGTAGACGAGTTCACATTCGGGCGAGATAAAGCGATCGGGCAGATTAAAGAGTGGCTAAATACCCAAAACAGCGGATCTCTGATAATTTCCGGAGATTATGGGATTGGAAAGACACATCTTCTGGATTATTTATACTCATCGGTACTTAAAAGCAATTGGGCAGTCGCAAAGGTTGAACTTGATCCCAATGAACTGCCTCTGCATAAACCAAAGGCTATATACGAGGCTATAATTCGTTCGTTCAAATTCAAAACGCATAACGGCGATTTCAGGCAATTTCTGCGAGATATTGCAGCAAGTCCTGATTGGTATGCGTTACAGGAACATGAGTACCTGGGAATAATAATCGAAAAAATACGGTCAGGAGAGGATGACGAACACATCTATGAGTGGATCGAAGGAGAATCGACATACCATCCCAGGATGTATAATTATTCAACTTGTGGAAATATTTATTGTTATATATTAAGTGGGATAAGCTGGGCAGCAAAAAACATTCTCGGACTTAATGGGTTTTTGATCCTATTCGATGAAGCCGAGAGCGTTGACTCGTTCTGGCATTCATCATACCAGAATAATAAAAGCTGGAATTTTTTAAAGGGACTTTTTCTGGCAGCTAACAATGATGAGCTATCACTAATAGAGACTAACGCGGAAAATTTTTATAAGCATTACCTTTACAAAGGATGGTGGGGCTATTACAGCAATTTGCAGTATTGCGGTCATTTCAAGCTACCTTTTACATGGAAAGTCCCGTGTAACTTAAAAACCCTATTTGCGTTCACTCCTGACGATGAATTATTTAGCATAGAACCGCTAAATAGCGTTGAGAAATTTGAAATTGGGCCCATTAGTACACAATATTTTGAGAATATTTCAAAAAAGATTATCTCGTTGTACGATCTGGCATACGATTTCCAGGCAGACCCACGTGTTTTTACGTACATACCAAAGAATAACACCCGCAGATTCATCAAGGGGCTGGTAGAGGCTCTTGATCTCACTCGTTTTCATCCTGATAAGCCAATTGGAGAATTACTGGATGTACTCTGATAGGCGAAGTCTCAAACGTACGTGGATTACTTTTTTTGGCAGATATGGCAGGCTTTTACCTATTCAATCACGAACCATTCCTGTGGTTCTGGATGGGAAAAACGCAATCATTGTTTCAGCTACTGCCAGTGGAAAGACCGAGGCCGTGATTGCACCGCTGATAGAGCGAAATTTGAAAGAAGAGCCGGATGGTATGGCAATCCTCTACATTTCTCCGACAAAGGCACTGGTTAATGATATGTATGACCGCCTCAAGGGACAGCTGGACGAACTTGGGGTATCGGTATCGTTAAAGACAGGCGATACGCCACGATTTAATCCTGATAAGTCTTCAAATGTTCTAATCACCACACCGGAATCGTTTGATTCGCTGATCTGCAGACATCCCAATTCTTTTAAAAAGATAAAAGCGGTCATACTCGATGAAATACATCTTATTGACAACACATATCGAGGGGATCAACTCATGCTGCTTTTGAAAAGGTTAAAATGCGTTTCAGACACATATTTCAATATATATGCCCTGTCTGCTACCGTAGCATGTCCTGAGGATGTAGGAAGTAGATATCTTGGAGATTTTGAGATCATCACTGATCATGATAAGCGAGAAATAGAGTATACGCTTGTTGAATCGGCTAAAGAAATATTTGACTGTGTGAGAAGAGAGAATATTAAAAAATTGCTGATATTTTGTAATAAGAGAGTCACAGTAGAAGTGTTTTCAAGGGAATGCATTGATCTGTGGGGTTCTAACTGCGTTGTTGTCCATCACGGTAGTTTAAGCAGATCGATTCGTGGTGAATCCGAGACATTCATGAAGGAAGCACATTACGGTGTTTGCGTAGCTACTATGACGCTTGAAATAGGGATTGATGTCGGGGACATCGATGCTATCGTGCTTGCAGAAGTCCCATGGAGCATTTCATCGCTCCTCCAGCGGATTGGGCGGGGTAGCAGGCGTATGCAAAGAAACCGGGTTTTTGCATTATATGGTTCCGGGGATGAAAGGATGCTTCTTGAAGGGATGTTTCATGCTGCAATGACAGGATATATCGAACCGGTTGATTATTCGCACGATCCGTCTGTTGTGGTGCAACAGGTATTCTCTATGCTTTATGCTAATCCGAATGGGCTTACCGATGGATATTTTCAAAATCTGTTCGAAGGATTCTGCCCGGAAGAAGAACTGAAAGATATCCTGACTCATCTTGTGAACAGTGAATGGATTGAAAAAATCTATGAGAAATGGTGTGCATCAACTAAATTGATGGATCTTGGAGAAAAGGGTGAGGTTCATTCGAATATTCCTTCAAACAAAGTAGTAAAGGTTATCGACGTCAATTCCAAGCAAATGATAGGCGAGGTGCAGTATCCGGTTGATGAGATTTTCGTACTTGGCGGAAGGGTGTGGCTGATCGTTAGAGAATCTTTTGGCAGGGTATATGTAAAGCCGGCAAAGGCGAGAATAGCTACTGCGAAGTTTAAAAGCCATGTATCGGAAGGTGCCTTTTGCTATCTGCTGCCAGCCCACCTTATTGAGTCAGAACTATAGCGTCAAAAATAGTTGTTTTGATGCTAATCAACAAAGTTATTTACTAAATATATCTTCTATGGCGATGTCTAAGAAGGATATGGGAAGGAAGAGTGCCAAGAAAAAGGCACAATTGGAAGAACTTGAAAAACTGGCTGCTTCAGGAAGCGGTGATGCCAAGAAGAAACTTGCAAAGGCCAAGAAAAAGATGAAATGATCATTTGAGGGGATTGACTTTTTTTATGTGGGGTAATATGTAACCTGAAAAAAGTGAACCTTCATTAAATCAGTTCAATGTTAAGAAATCGTTATCATTAGAACTGAAATTCTTATCATTTCTTAACTGGTCTTACCTGTGATAATTGGCAGCCCCAATGATCTGGCAAGCTTTTCTAATTGCAAAATAAACTGGCCGATGATCAGGATGTTCTCACCTGCGTGGTTCTCTAAGAGTTCACATACAAGCTTTTTTTTTTACACTTGTTCTCTGTCGCGATGTGAAACTTAGCACGTTTATAAGTATGGGCATACTCAAGTTCATCTTTAGCCGAAAGAGGAATGCAATACTTGGTACAGATGGCTTTATTGATATAGGAGCAACTCTCAAGCGTCTTTTACGGGATATCATATTTCCATATCGATTTTCATACTTTAATTGAGATTTATGGACGACGATTTTCGTACCATACCATTAAATATTCGCAACACACTTCATTATTCCATAGTTGATAGAAATTAATTGATCAACAAACTGGTGAACTATTGAATTAATAAAATTATGGAGATTAAAATCATGAAAGTACACTTTACATCTGTGACGATGGTGCTATCAATGTTCCTGACGCTCCTGATCCTCGCGTGTATGGGACCTGCAGCAGCATCGATCTGTACGGACTGTCACAGTGACATCACCCCCGAGATCGTCGATGACTTCAAGAGCGGCGTGATGGGCAGTGAAATTGATTGTTCGATCTGTCATGGATTAGCACACAATTCGGCTGATACCGTGGATAAAGTGAAGATGCCGACACACGAGACGTGCGGTGCATGTCACACAGAGCAGGACACCCAGTACATGGACGGGAAGCACAGCATCGCGTGGACTGCTTTCCTTGCGATGCCGACGACAGCCGATCAGCCAAAAGAACTAATGGAGGGGCAGAAGGGCTGCGGAGGATGCCACAAGATCGGAGCGAAAGATGAGACTGGCTGGGATGAGTACCACTATGGCGTGGTGGGCTGTGATAACTGTCATACGAGGCACAGTTTTTCAGTCGAGGAGGCAAGAAGACCAGAAGCATGTATGACATGCCATCAGGGCTTCGACCATGCCCAGTGGGAGATGTACTCGACCTCGAAACACGGTTCGATCTACCTGACAGAAGGCGACGACTGGGACTGGAGCGCACCCTTGAGCGATGCGAAAGAAAGTTACACTGCTCCAACGTGCCAGATGTGCCACATGAGTGACGGAAGCCACTATGTTATGACTTCATGGGGATTCCTTGGCGTCAGGGTCGAGGAGCCAAACGAAGAATGGGCTGAAGACAGAGTATCTGTCTTAAAATCGTACGGTGTCCTTGATGCAGACGGAAATCCAACACCAAGGTTCGATCTTATAGGTCCTGCTAAGCTGGCAAGGTTGACAATGGATGAGTGGAACGCACCCAGAGAGGAGATGATCGCAGTATGCGGCGACTGCCACTCAGAGAAGTTCGCAAGAATCTCACTTAAGGAGGGGGATCAGGTGCTCCGGGAAGCTGACCGGATCTACGCGCAGTCGGTCGAGATCGTTGCAGCACTACACCGCGACGGTATACTCCCTGAGCCCGAATACATCGATGAACTCCCGTCATATCCATATCCTGATGTTCTCAGGTTCTATGATCAGTCACACCCGATCGAGGAGGACCTCTGGGTTATGTGGATGAAGTACCGGATGCGTACTTTCCAAAGTGCGTTCCATGCAAATGCGGATCATGAACAGTGGTATGGCTGGGCACCGCTCAAGGAGACTGCGGTGAATATCAAGTCGGAAGACAGGAGTCTTCGAGCTGAAGCAGAGCTTGCAGAGGCTGTAAAGAGTGGAGCAAGTGCACAGGGCACCCCTGGGTTCGAAGCGACGCTTCTGGGTGTTGCGTTTGTTGCTATGGCTGTTCTATTGAGAAGAAGGGGATAATTTTCCCCTTTACTTTTTTTTTGAGTTTTTAATTAGAAGTAAAGACGAATCCAAAATTTATCTATAAGCCCTTAGATGGATACAAAACAGAGACTTTTTATTGTTTACTGGGATGATTCAGAAAACCGCAGAGAGCGCAGAGGCACGCAGAGAAAACAACACGTCTCTGCGCCTCTCTGCGACCTCTGCGGTGAATCTTTTTTACCACGATCTATTTATCCAGAATAAATTAAAAAGTCACTGATTCCGGATGCATAGGGTCAAACACAGTACAACTGTATCCACTTTAAAAAGCAGGGTAAAATGTATATTCGGATAGTCTAAATCAATTGCCTAAGCAGGCTTTCGATTTCAAGATAGAGTCAGTTACTCTTAGATTTGAAGCGGATACATGCAGGAACTGAATTGGAAACAACTCCGGATAGAGAGGTTCGAAGAGAGTAGGCAGGCGATGCGGGATGGGAAGGACGTCGATTCCGAATACTGGAGCAAGAGAGAGCGAGTTATTCAGACGGTCAGACCACGAACGATTTCGAGTATGGCAGGGCGGTAGTGCAGGCATTGCATGAAGTGATAACTCCTGAGTTATATCTGACTTTCAAAGATGTAGTGTAAAACACTATCAATCAACCCAATAAATGTATGACTTATCAAAACTTATACTATCTTGCTATCAATTTATCTAATTTCCCATAAGTGGATACCCCCTTCCCATAATTTCCCCCAAATCAAGCAAAGAGAATAACCTGACTTGTTTTACATCCATCTCATCAACAACCAAATCAACCTTGCCACCCGTCTTCCCCAGCATAAGAGCAACACGTATCTCCTCCATCTCCTCCTCAAGCCGTCTAAGGCTTAAACCAGGATATTTGCACTTCCATGCCAAATATCTGTAGAAAATCATCCAAATAATACACAAGAAAATGTGTGCCCTGATATTGAAATCCTTATGATGTTTAATTTTGATCACTATACCCCGCAACTCTGCTGCGGTTTGGTGTGTCGTCGCAATGTTTTACATTGAATATCGATAAAATTTAAAATGTACAAAGGTTTACAAATAGAAATATTTATATTATTTGATGTTACGATATAGTCTATAATTAACATTAAATATATATATTTCAATAAAAAATAGCGTTATTCGAAGCTAATTTGAGTAATTGTATGATTAATTAATCTAAATTTAAATAAATTAGATTATATTTCAAAAAATAATAAAATTACACATAATAATATGTAAGTTGGCAAAATAAAACATAAAGAGGTACTAAATTATGAAAATAAATGTAATATTGGCTGGAATAGCCATGAGCCTGCTACTGCTAGCACTACCAGCAGCAGCATCCGACCACACGCTCGGCATCTACGGCAATGCAAACGAGGACGACACAATAAACATGCAGGATGTAACGTACACCGAACTGATCATCCTAGAGTACAGAGACGAAACAGAACTCTCAGACGCCAAGTACGATTACAGGATCAACATGCAGGATGTGACGCAGATCGAGCTGATCATACTCGGGAGGGCGAAGGAGCTTACGTTCATCGACGCTGCTGAAAACCCATCAACGGTGAGCCTCCCCATTGAACGAATGGTTATACTCAATACCGACTTCGCAGAGGCAGTTGCTGTATTGGACGAACGGGACAAAGTGGTTGGCGTCTCCAGCACCATGACAGGGTATAACAGGTTCTTTCCCGAACTCAGTACAAAGACCGATGTAGGGGGCTGGTCAACACCTGACATAGAAGCAATACTTGCAACTAATCCGGATACTGTTTGTGTCTATGCCAGTTGGCCTAACACTGAGAAACTCGACGACAATATGCCAGATGACATAAACATCGTCAGACTGGATTGCTACAAGGCAGAAACACAGAGAGAAGAGATGATAAAACTCGGATACCTGCTCAATAAGAGAGATCGGGTAGGCGATTACATCGACTGGCATGATGAATATGTCGATGTGATAAATGATAAGGTATCAAAAATTTCGGATGACAATAAGACAAGGATCTTTATCGATGGCGGTGGAGGCAATACGGTTGGCAGACGAGCATACTCAACAGGCACTGGGATGCATGATCTCTGTGTATGCGCTGGTGGTGTGAACATAGCAGAAGGATATATCGAAAAATATGCTGATGTGGAAACAGAGTGGGTTCTGGAACAGAATCCGGATGTGATCGTAGGACTCTCATTCAAAGGTGGATACGAACCGATGATAACACTCTCATGAAGGGGCATTATGATGAGATAATAGCCCTTCCTGGCTTTGAGAATGTCGCTGCGGTGCAGAACGACAATGTTTACATCATGTCGAACGGTTTCGCGTTCGCACCACATTATCCGGCTGCGCTTGCTACGATGGCAAAGTGGCTCTATCCGGAAACATTTGCTGATCTGAACCCGGAGGAGATCCATCAGGAGTATATAGATACATTCTTTGGCATAGACTTTGACGTATCTGAACAGGGCGTATTCGAGTATCCGCAACAGGGAAGCTAAATGCTTTCCTTTTTTTTATTTTGATATTAATATGATCGAGATCAACAACCTGACCAAATACTTCGGCGATCTCTGTGCGGTGGATCATGTGGATCTGCACGTTAAGAACGAGGTATTCGGACTCCTGGGTCCGAACGGAGCTGGAAAAAGCACGATTGTGCGAATACTGGCAACACTTCAGAGACCAACCGAGGGCACTGCCAGAATCTTTGGGAATGACGTAGTAAAAGATCCAAAGAAGGTACGGAGTGTGATCAGCTACGTACCACAGGAGATGGCGCTTGACATCAAGCTCACTGGGCGGGAGAACGTGCTCCTCTACGCAAAGCTCTACGGCATACCCGACAGAGCCAGAAAGGTCGATGAGGTGCTGGACCTGATGGAACTTTCCGAGCGATCCGGAGATCTCGTGAAGACATACTCCGGAGGTATGAGGCGGCGGCTTGAGCTTGCGCAGGCACTGGTGCATGAGCCAGAAGTGCTATTCCTGGATGAACCCACGCTCGGTCTCGATGTTGCTGCGAGAAAGAAGATATGGCGGCACATATCATCGCTCAGGGAGGACGGCATATCGATCTTCATGACAACACATTATATGGAAGAGGCGGACGAGTACTGTGACACCGTTGCAATCATCGATCACGGGAAGATCGTCGCCCTTGACACTCCTGAGAGGCTGAAGAGTAGTCTCAAACAGGACGTGATAACGATCAACGCAACAGGCACCTTCGGGGGATTGGACCTGGATTGTGTGACATTCAGTAGAGGGGATAACGGAGAGGTCAGATTTCTGGCGGATCATGGTGAATCGGTTCTTCCTGAGATATCCCAGGCGTTGTTGCGGCAGGGCATGACGATCCAGTCGATGATGGTACGCAAACCAACCCTCGATGATGTCTTCATGGACAGGGTCACGACAAGCGAGGAAGATAGCGCTTTTGATGGCTATAAATTCAGAACGATGCTGAGGCGGCGGTGATGAGCTTGATAAGATCTATGTGGTATTACTTTGAGAGAGATCTCATAAAATGGACACGCTGGAAGATGACGGTATTTGCACATCTGGTGACGCCTGCTGCGTGGCTCATTTTTGTCGGGCTCACCCTTCCCGTCACATTCACTGACAACTATCTTGAGTACCTGACCCCTGGAATCATGGTGATGAGCGTACTCTTCGCATCACTGCAGAGCGGAAGCCTCGTGATCTTCGATAAAATACTGGGATTCCTGAACAAATTCTTTGCCATGCCCTCTCCGAGAGAGAGCTATCTTTTCGGCAAGATCCTCTTTATAACATTTCGGGGTCTGGTGCAAGCGACAGTGATCTTTGGCGTCGCGGTGCTCTTCGGGATTACTGTCTACGGCGTAAAGAGCATCCTACTGACCTACATCGTACTCTTCATCTTCGGGGCACTCTTCGCGTCGATTGCGACAACGATTGCACTTGTCGTGGACGACCATGACGGATATGCTGCGATAAATGCAATGATCAGCATGCCGCTCTTCTTCACAAGCACAGCGCTGATGCCTTATGATAAGATGCCGGGCTGGCTCAGGACGGTTGCGTCCGTAAATCCGGTCAGTCACGCGATTGACAGCGCGAGGGTGCTTCTGAGCGGGGGCGATATCCCAGTCAGTGAGATCCTGATGCTTGCAGCAGGTGCGACGATCGTGCTTGCGATCTGCACCAGTGTGTTCAGAAGAGCAACATTGTAAAATTATAAAATCACATTAAATCTGGAGACAAATGAAATGCATCACATAAACAGACAGATACTCCCCTTTACCGCAATCGTTGGGCAGGAGGAGATGAAAAAAGCATTGATCTTAAACGCAATTAATCCGAGGATAGGCGGTGTCCTGATCAGAGGCGAGAAAGGGACTGCGAAGTCTACCGCGGTACGGGCACTGGCAGAGTTGCTTCCTGATATCGATGTAGTAAACGGCTGTCCGTTCAATTGCAATCCTGCAGATACGAGCGAGATGTGCGACATCTGCTATGAGCATTCGGTAAATGGCGAAAAACTCGAAAGTGTAGCGAGAAGAGCCCGGGTGATCGATCTTCCGCTCGGATGCACCGAAGATCGGGTTGTTGGCACACTAAATATCGAAAAAGCGATCAAGGAAGGGATACGTGCGCTTGATCCCGGGATACTGGCTGCTGCAAACCGTGGCATACTCTACATCGACGAGGTAAACCTGCTGGACGACCACGTCGCGGACGTTCTCCTCGATGCCGCAGCGATGGGCGTCAACATGGTTGAGCGGGAGGGCGTCTCAGTGGGACATCCTGCCAGATTCATTCTCGTCGGGACCATGAATCCCGAAGAAGGGGAACTCAGACCGCAGCTTCTGGACCGGTTCGGGCTTCAGTCTACTGTCGAGAGCTTATCTGATGTGGATGCACGGGTCGAGATCGTGAAGGTTGCAGAAATATTTGAAACCGATGCAAACAGGTGTAAGAAGGAGTTCGAGGGTCAGCAGACCGAACTCAACAAGAAGATCATAAAAGCGAAGTCGCTTCTCCCCGAGGTAACGATCAGTGATGATCTTCTCAGGACCACAGCTAAGATGTGTATCGAACTCGGCGTGAGAACGCACAGGGCAGAGATCGTCATCACAAGAACCGCAAAGACGATCGCAGCATTTGATGACCGGACCAAGGTAACGCTCGATGACATTAAAGAAGCGATGGAACTTGCATTGCCGCACAGGATGCGAAGAAAGCCCTTTGAGCCGCCGCAACTCGATACCGATAAGCTCGATCAGATGATGGATGAGGAGAAAAAAGAACAGGAAGAAAAAGAGCAGGAGCAGGAAGAGCAGCAGGAAAAACAGCAGCCTGAGCAGGAAGAACAGCACAAACATGAACATCGCGAGCAGGAAGATAAAGAGAATGAACAAGAATTGCAGGAACCTCAAAACCCGCCTGAAAATGAGGATGAAGGCACACAGCCACAGCAGCCCGAATCGGTCTTTGCGATCGGAGACCCAATCGATGTGAGCAGAGTGCGACCAAAGGAAAAGCGTGACCGTATAAACCGCAAGAGGACATCAGGAAGGAGAAATCCAACGCTTGCACGATTCAACCGGGGGAGATATGCCCGTCACACGATACCTTCCGGAAAAACCACCGATGTCGCGTTCGATGCCACGATCCGTGCGGCTGCACCATTCCAGAGAGAGCGCGGTGCAGGCATGCCTGGCGAGAATGCGGTGATCATCGGGAATCAGGATATCAGGGAAAAGATAAGGATTGGAAAGATCTCAACAGCAACCCTCTTTGTGGTAGATGCCTCCGGTTCGATGGGTGCCGCAAACCGAATGGAAAGTGCCAAAGGAGCGATTATGTCGCTTCTCATGGATTCCTACCAGCAGCGGGACAGGATCGGGATGGTCGCATTTAAAGGTGATACTGCAGATGTGCTGCTTCCACTCTGCTCAAGTGTTGATCTCGCATACAACAGCCTCAGGGAATTACCAACAGGCGGGAAAACACCGCTAGGTGCAGGTCTTAACAGCGGGTTGAACATCCTTCTTGGTGAAAAGCGAAAAAACGATGAGACAATTGCGATAATGGTTTTGATCTCGGATGGCAGGGCGAATGTATCCGTAAATGGTGGCAAAGTGGGAACGGTAAAAGAAGAACTCTTTGCGATCGCTGAAGAGGCAAGATCTGCCGGAATTCATGTTATAGTTCTTGATGCTGAATCCATGGGCAGCTCGTTTGTGAAAATGCAGCTTGGTTACTGCAGGGAAATTGCAGAACATGCCGGTGGACGGTATTATTCGGTTGACCAGCTATCATCCGGCCAGGTTCATGATATCGTTGCACAGGAGCAGGGGTCACTGATAGAGATGTATTCGGTAGGCAGGGGTTTGACATGAAGGTCGTATCAGTAACATGGGGCAGCGATATCCCGCTGTTTGTAGAAGCATGTAATGAACTTGGTATGGAACTGCACGCATGGTCCACACAGGACCTTGAAGATGATTCGAAACGTGAGGACTGTATAAACTCTTTCAAACATGCAGATGTCATTATTTTGCGTCCGTCAGACAGTGGAGTATGGGACGAACTAATAGAGGGATTGAACAGTGATATTCCAACCATCTCATTTGGTTATGATTCAACCTTCTGGGAAGTTTCGAATGTCAAATTGAAGATTGTTGCGACGGTCAACGCCTACCACGTCTACGGAGGACTTCCGAACATAACGAACATGCTCAAATATATCGGAAAAGAGGTCCTGGGCGCTGAATACGACCCAGAACCGCCAGCCGAGACGATGTGGCAGGGAATCTACCATCCGGATGCAGAGCAGGCTTTTGAGACCATAGGCGAATATCTGGAATGGTACAAACCACAGAAGAAACTTACGATCGGGATATTGTTCCATCGAACCTACTGGTCAAACGGTGACCTTGAGATCGTGGATGCGATGATCTGCGAACTCGAAAAGGAGTTCGATGTCATCCCGGCTTTCTGTCACGGAATGGGTGATGCCGAAACAGGCGCCAAATCGAGCGGAGAGGTGACAAAAGAGTTCTTCGTGGATCCTGTGAAGATAGATGCCATTATAAACCTCCAGTCGATATTCCATGCAGGAAACGCTGACAAATCGGTCAGTGCTCTCAAAAAACTGGACATTCCGGTATTTCATCCGTTGACAGTCTATCACAAGACCGAAGAGGAATGGACGGCGGACATTCAGGGAATGAGTTCGAGTGAGGTTGCGTGGAGTGTTGCGCTGTCTGAATTCGAGGGCGTGATCGAGCCCTTGATCATCGGTGCTTCGAGAACCGCAGAAGAGCATGGAACCGAGTTTGAACGTCACGTTCCGGTTGATGAACGGATATCCAAAGTTGTGAGAAGGTTAAAGAAATGGATATCATTGAAAGACAAGTCAAAATCCGAGCGCAGGGTTGCATTCATCCTGCATAACAATCCATGTGCATCAGTCGAGGCAACAGTAGGTGCGGGAGCACATCTTGATACTCTTGAGAGCGTTTCAAGGATATTGAATGCGATGAAAGAAGCGGGATATTCGGTTGATCCGCCGGGAAGTGGTAAAGAACTCATTGAGAACATCATGGACCATAAAGCAATATCAGAGTTCAGGTGGACAACGATCGATGAGATCGTGGACAAAGGTGGGGCGCTTGCGATGGTGACCAAGGAGGAGTACGAAAAATGGTTTGACACACTCCATCCGGATGTGAAGGAAAAGATGTGTGATGCATGGGGGAATCCGCCAGGTGAGGAGATGGACGGTGTTCCTGCTGCTATGGTCTATGATGGCAAGATCGTTGTAACTGGCGTACGATACGGCAACGCTGTGATATGTGTCCAGCCAAAAAGAGGATGTGCGGGCTCACGATGTGACGGGCAGGTCTGCAAGATCCTTCATGATCCTGAGATTCCGCCGCCGCATCAGTATATGGCTACATACCGGTGGATCGAGAACGCGTTTGGTGCGGACGTGATCGTCCACGTCGGGACGCACGGAAACCTCGAGTTCCTGCCAGGAAAGTCGGTTGCACTCTCCAAGAGCTGCTATCCTGATATTGCGATCGGAGATATGCCGCATCTTTATATCTATAACTCAGACAATCCCCCTGAGGGGACGATCGCGAAGAGGCGGAGCTATGCCACATTGATCGATCACATGCAGACCGTCATGACAGAGGGCGGTCTTTATGGCGATCTGAAGGAACTCGAAGACCAGATCGCAGAGTACAACAAGACGAAAGTATCTGATAAGGCAAGGGCACACGCACTTGAGCATATCATCACCGATCTCCTCATGAATTCGAATCTTTCAGAGGAGATAAAACTCGACGAACTGGTGGAGATGGGGGTCCCATTTGAAAAGATCGTGGATGCGGCACATGAAGCGATAACGAAGCTGTACAATACCCAGATCCCGGATGGGATGCACATATTCGGAGAAAGTCCCAAAGGCGACCAGAGGATCGAGTTCATCAACTCGATACTGAGGTACGACTCAGAGCTCAGAAAGCTTGTCCTCTATCTTCTGGGAATGGACACAGAGCCCGCGGATCTGAAGAGCGAAGTGCTGACCGGGATCGACGCACTTGGAAAGGAGATCCTGAACGGATTATTGAGTGATAAAGACCCCACCACCGTCTGCAAGGAGATTCTTGGGGATAGGTTGAAGAGACTCGACGAAGTCAGGATCCTCTCGGTGAGGGATAAGGCAGTCGTGATCTCATGGAGAATTGACTCCTCAGATGAGATCGGTGCTCTGCTTCATGGCTTCGATGCCGGATACATCGAGCCCGGTCCGTCCGGTCTCATAATCCGTGGCAAGCCAGAGATAATGCCTACTGGCAGGAACTTCTACTCGCTCGACCCTTACAAGGTGCCGACGAAGGCGGCATGGCAGATCGGGCAGAGGCTTGCGGATGGGGTGATCGAAAAGTATGTGGATGAGCACGGCAAACTTCCTGAAAATATCGCAATGTACTGGATGTGCTCTGACATCATGTGGGCGGATGGAGAGCAACTTGCCCAGATCATGCATCTTATCGGTGTTGAGCCGATCTGGAAGGATGGGAAAGTGAGAGAGTACAGGATCATTTCGCTTGAGGAACTCAACCGTCCGAGAATCGATGTGACGATCCGGGTGAGCGGGATTACCAGAGACTGCTTCTACAACTGCATTGAACTCATCGATGATGCGATACAGGAGGTTTCACAACTTGATGAGCCCGAAGAGATGAACTATCTCAAAAAACATGTCACAGAGGCATCAGGGAATGATGGAAGCGGAGATGGGGACGGCAACGATAACAGAGATGGAGATGGAAGCGGCAAAGTGGGCGAGAATTGTGCCCGTATCTTTGCGAGCAAGCCTGGAACATACGGCAACGGCGTTAACCTTGCTGTGTACGCATCTGCATGGAAGGAGGATAAGGATCTATCTGATGTATATGTGTACTGGAACGGATATTCGTATGGAAAAGGCGTATTCGGGGAAGAATCGCATGATAAGTTCGTAGAACAGCTTAAAAGTGTTGACCTGACATTCAACAAGACCGTCACAGATGAGTACGATCTCTTCGGATGTTGCTGCTATTTTGGAACACACGGCGGACTCACAACCGCTGCACGGGAGATATCCGGACATGAAGTTTCAGCATACTATGGCGATACCCGTGACAGGGACCGGGTCGAGGTTAGAACGCTCGCGGACGAGGTTCGGCGGGTTGTCAGGACAAAACTCCTGAACCCTAAGTGGATCGAAGGGATGAAGAGACACGGATACAAGGGAGCTGGCGACATGTCGAAGCGGATCGGACGGGTCTATGGCTGGGAAGCGACGACGCAGGAGGTCGATGACTGGATCTTCGATGATATCACAAAAACATTTGTTCTGGATGATGAGATGCGAAAGTTCTTTGAGGAGAACAATCCCTGGGCGCTTGAAGAGATCGGGAGGCGGCTGCTTGAAGCTTATGAGCGCGGGCTGTGGGACGCTGACCCCGATGTGATCGACGGATTGAAGAACGCATACCTTGAAATGGAAGGATGGATCGAGGAGCGGATGGGAGATGTGAAAGGCGAATTCCAGGGTGGATCGGTCGATGTGATGACGATGGAAGATGTTGCAGGGTGGAAGGAGAAGGTTGAGAAGATCATGAAGGATTGACCCGGCTCGATTCCAGAAGAGGTGGAATGTTACTATGAAAAGAGAAGAAAGCCGTACAATGACTGCAAAAGATATCAAAGAGCAATATAAGAAGTTCATTGGAAGAAAGATCTTCTTTGTCTTCTTTTTTGCAGCATTAATTATAATTATATCAGGTGTTTCTACGACGCTTGGTTCTTACCCTATCACAGTCAAAGAGGTTTATTCAATAATATGGCGTGGCTCTATCACGATTCTCCAAAATCTTGATTTTATCATATTTCATGGGGTCCGTGAATTTTCCAGGGAATATTTCACAACTGAAGAGATCGTGGTCTGGCAACTAAGATTGCCACGCATCTTCCTCGGCATCATAGCAGGCATCGGTCTTGGGCTGGCAGGTGCAGTGATGCAGGCGATACTCAGAAATCCACTTGCAAGCCCGTACACGCTCGGAATCTCATCAGGTGCTGGGTTCGGTGCTTCACTTGCGATTCTCGCTGGGGCAGGCATCGTCGGTGGGAAATATCTGATCGTTGGAAATGCATTTGTATTTGCGCTGCTGGTTTCGTTCATCATCCTAGCATTGTCGAGCCGCAAGGGCGCAACACCAGAGACCATGATCCTGGCTGGCATTGCGATGATGTATCTCTTTGGTGCGATGACAACGATACTCCAGTACTTTGGCGAGGCAGAGGCTGTGAAGGAAGCGGTCTTCTGGATGGTTGGCGACCTCAACAGAGCATCATGGCCCGTTGTGACGATCATACTCGGTGTGCTTGCATGCTGTGCCCCCCTACTTATGCTTAAGTCGTGGGATCTCAATGTGATGGGTGCGGGAGACGAGACCGCGAAGAGTCTCGGCGTCAATGTGAAGCGCATCAGAGTCATCACGATGGTGGTCTCGACGCTGCTTGTTGCAACCATCGTCTGCTTCACAGGCACGATCGGGTTTATCGGACTCGTTGCTCCGCACATGACACGCCTGGCTATCGGAGGCGATAACAAGTACGTGCTCCCGGTCTCTGGTCTCCTTGGTGCGGTAATTCTCATCAGCGCAGACCTTGTGGCAAGAAGGATCATAGCCCCTGTAATCCTCCCTGTCGGGGCAGTTACTGCATTTATGGGAGCTCCACTCTTCCTGTATCTGATAATGAGAAGAAGGAGGGAATACTGGTGAAACTAAAAGTAAACAATGTTGAATTCGGCTACAACAGCACGTCGGTTCTCGAGAACATATCCATGGATATGGATCGATCAGAGGTAGTTGGAATCGTCGGTCCGAACGGCGCCGGCAAATCCACGCTGATCCGGTGTATCGACCGGATCCTGACCCCAAGAGGTGGAATAATACTCCTGGATGGGAATAACATCAGCAAGATGACGAGAATGGAGATTGCAAAAGAGATGGGTTATGTGCCCCAGACCACCACGCGTGTTTTTCCTGCCACCGTCTTTGATACTGTTCTCATGGGCAGACGCCCGCATCTTGGCTGGAAGAGCAGCGAAGAGGACATAGATAAGGTGCTGGAGGTGCTGGAACTGCTTGGGATCATGGAGTTTGCGATGAGGGACTTTAACGAGATCAGCGGAGGTCAGCAGCAGAAGGTCCTGATCACACGGGCACTTGCGCAGGAAGCGGATATTCTCCTCCTGGATGAGCCGACAAGTAATCTCGATATCAGACACCAGCTTGAGGTGATGGATATCATGAAAGGCATCGTGAAGAGGAAAGGTATCTCTGCGATCGTGGCGATCCATGATCTAAACCTTGCTTCAAGATACACAGATAAACTGCTCATGATGAATGGTGGCAGGATATTTGCCGCAGGGAATCCTGAGTCGGTGCTCACGGTCGAGAATATCAGACGTGCTTATGGTGTGGAAGCTCTGGTGAAGAGCGATGGAGAGAGACCGTATATCATTCCGGTGAGACCGGTGTGACACAGAGATTGTGATCATGTCTAAGTCGAAACCGTCAACATGGATGATAGCGCTCTTTGTGCTCTTCCTTCTGCTCATAATCGTGGCTCTGGTGGGCATTTCCGCAACCACTGGAAATGCGGACATAACTGTGGATGATGCCTATTCTGCAATCCTGCACAAGTTCTTCCCGGACAGCTACGCGCCGAGCTGGCTTGCAGAAGTGTGCGTCTGGAATCTCCGGCTTCCCCGCATTATCATGGGCATATTGGCGGGCATCTGTCTCGGGCTTGCAGGCGCTACCATGCAGTGGGCGCTTAAAAATCCGTTTGCTTCGCCATATACACTTGGAATTTCACACACAGCGGTGTTCGGCACATATGTTGCCATAATCATTGGAGGTGCATCTATTGGAGGGGGAGCTTTCATGATATTGGGAACTGCCGGAATCTTTGCCCTGATTGCAGCAGCGATCGTCCTCCATATCTCAAGACGCAGGTGGGCGACCCCCGAACGAGTCGTACTGATGGGTATCGTGATGGTGATCCTTTCCAGTGCGATAACGACGATACTCATGTATTTTGGCGGGGCAGGGGCTGTGAAGGAAACGGTCTTCTGGATGGTAGGTGACCTCAGTCGATCATCATTGGACGTGCTGGCATACATGGCTGGCACAATTGTACTCTGTGCGATTCCCTTACTCTTGTTGATCTTCATACCATCACTCTTCGGTGTAGATGAGAAGCGCATCAGAACTTATGCAATGTTTGTGGCGAGTCTTCTGGTCGCAATCACGGTCTACTTCACAGGAACGATCGGATTCATCGGGCTATTGGCTCCTCATATCTGTCGTCTGGTCATCGGAAATGATCACAGATTTGTAATCCCTATATCGGGTCTTGTTGGCGCGGTATTGCTAATTGGATCGGACTTAGTGGCAAGAACGGTTATTTCACCGGTTATTTTACCTGTGGGTGTGTTGACAACATTGATGGGTGCTCCGTTACTTGCATATCTCATAGTGCGAGAGGGGAGGCGGGCAGTCGGATCGGCATGAAAAATATATGTATATTATAGGAGTTTTAATTAAATGAATAAATACGAAACAGGCGAGATCCGTCGCTCTCATGTACGTGCACGGATGTATCAGCCAGCAGCAATGCTCGTTCATGGTATAGCATCGATGCCTGTGAAGAACGCAGGCGTACTGATAGCTGTTGATAGCAGGATATTTGCCGCAGGGAATCCTGGATCGGTGCTCACTGTCGGGAAGATCTGACGTGCTTATGGTGTAAGCTCTGGTTAAGAGCAATAGCGAGAGACCATACATCATTCCGGTAAGACATATCAATCAGGTGGTGAGGCAAGAATGAAAGAGTTGGATCTACCTGGAATGCCGAAGGAATCACTTCAAGGAACCGGATTGGAAGCATGCTGATACCGGTGCACATGAGATGTCTGCGACATGGACAAGGTGACTAAGTGATCGTATGACATCTCAATGGGAACATGTAAATTGCGAATTTCGTTTATTAAACTCAGTAAGGTAACTCAATGATAATATCAACGTCCCTGTTATATGCTGCTTATTATGTGATAAAAATCGTTCCAATCATTGCCATAGGCATTTTTGCAACGGGTCTCGCTGTTAATCTCGGGCTGATGAGGAAATTTGACCGGTTGGTCAAACCTTTATCTGCTAAAGCAAGGATCAGCGGGATATCGGCACTTTCTGTTCTAACATGTACGTTCAGCAGTACTGCCGGTTACTCTATGCTATCTGAGGGATTGAACAACAAAAGAATATCTGAGAGAGAGGTTATCGCAGTCTCGCTGATCACTTCTTTTCCAGGTATTCTCTCCCATCTATTCACGTTCTTCATACCGGTGGTGATCCCAATTCTCGGATTCACCACAGGAGTGATCTATGTGTGCTTGCGAGGGTTTGTCGCACTCTTGAAAACGTGTCTTGGAATTTTTCTTGCAAGACTGTGGCTAAAAGATATCGACAACCAATCCACCAACTCACAATCATCCGTCTCAAATCCTGTCCATACTTCGATAGATAAGAAACATGCACTGAATAAAAGTGCTGCTAGCACATATAAAATGCTGAAAAGGATTACACCCATAATGTTAATAACCTTATTCCTGACCTCAGTGGCGATGGAATTGGGGATATTTCAATCATTCTCTAAGATATTGGATCCGGTTATGAACATTCTCGGACTGGAAAGCGAGATTGCACTGATCAGTGCAACACTGATCGTGAACACATATTCGGGAATGATACTTTCGGGCAGCCTTCTGGGTGATGGGATGATATCGACAAAAGGAGTATTGATCGCACTGTTACTGGGTAATGTAATATCGTTCTCAACACGATTCGTAAAACATTCGTTACCGCTGCATGTGTCGCTATTTGGTCCGAAGCTGGGAGGCAAAATTGTTGCAGTCAATGGTGCAGCGACCCTTGCAATAGATGTTTTATTGATAGCAGTATTATTGGTAATATAGATGAACTTCGGGATAACAGGATTAAAGCCAACATTTCCAGGATAATCCCTGTTTTCGTGCACTAACTTGTGGAAGAATTCCTTGGCAAGATACACACCCACGTTAGCAGGTTCTGCAGGTACTTCCTGATAAGCTCAACACTGGATTTGGGCGGCAACCGCGAGTGTTGTTGGGTGCTGCCTGCGGCGGGCATAGCTGTTGAAACATATAATTTATATCATACATACACTCATCAAGGATTAACTTGCATGAGAGTCGTCCATACCATTCTTCCTGTTTCTCACGCTCCATCTGTCAATATAATTTAATGGGGGATGATATTTAATTTATGGGCCGGGGTTCTCAGCATATGAATGGAGACATTGATTTATATTGCACATCCATGCATATCTTTATATTTTATCCCTGCTAATATGTGATTAAATTAAATTTCAGCAGGGTTATTATTGTGGTGTATATAACCAGAAACCTGGAGAGCCTGATAAAGGAGAATCTTGATAAACCTGAAATAATTGCAATTCTCGGGCCAAGGCAATCAGGTAAAACAACTCTTCTAAAGCATATTTTCCAGACTCTTGAAAATGCAGTGTTCATAAGCTTTGATGACAGGATGGCACTTGAGATGTTCGTTGAAGATGAGCAAACCTTTGCAGAACTTTATGCAAAGAATAATCGGTACCTCTTCATAGATGAGTTCCAGTATGCAAAGGAAGGGGGGCAGAAATTAAAGTATATTTATGACCATTACCCGGATACAAAAATATTGGTGTCAGGTTCTTCTGCCCCCGGACTTACAATTCATGGCATAAAATATCTCGTAGGCAGGATCTTTGTCTTTAACCTGTATCCACTTTCCTTTGAAGAGTTTCTAAGATACCAAAATGAGGAGCTTTTTGATACCTACCTGAGCAGGAAAGATGCAATTCGGACGTATCTATATGAAAATGGCGAATTGCCTGTGCTTAGCAAGCCGCTTATGGAAATGCTAAACGCAATCTATGATGAGTATATTGTCTATGGCGGATATCCCAGGGTTGCAATATCAAAGTCCGGTGAAGAAAAGAGGCTGGTTCTGAATAATATATATAGTACTTATTTTTTACGGGAAATAAAGGACATGCTGAGCTTAACAACGGATTTCAACCTGAGCAGGCTGATCAAGGCGCTATCAATAGAACTTGGCGGGCTTATATCATATGCAAGTCTCGGCGAGGTTTCGGGTTTTGACTATAAGGGGCTTTTATGGCATCTCAATATTCTTGAGAAAACATTTATCTGCAAAAGGATTGTTCCTTTTTTTACCAACAAAAGGACTGAGATAATCAAGGTTCCAAAAGTATATTTTTTTGACAATGGGTTCAGGAATACCATTATTGATGATTTCAGGCCCTACAGTATGAGGCAGGATATCGGCATGCTGAACGAGGCATTTATTTTTTCCCAGCTGGCGTATGGGGGTGTGGAAGTAAAGTTCTGGAGAAGCAAATCCAAGGCAGAAGTGGATTTTATTGTGGAAAAGGAAGGAAGGCTTATTGCTATAGAATCAAAGAGCGGCTACCAGCGCAAGACAAAATCCCTGATGCATTTTAAGGAGAAGTATGAGCCATACAGGACAGTTATCACATCAAGGGAGGTTCTAAAGGACAGTGATGGTGTATTATACCTGCCGTTCGCATTTATTTCCTCTGTACTCGATAATGGGGGCAATAAAATTTAACATTGTGTTCTCTTCTGCCTGTGAGGTTAACTATACGATTTTATCTTACTGTTAAAAATCCTCATCCTGCAATGATCATCCTGGCTGCCATGCTTCGGATGCTGGCAGATTTGCCTGGTAGGAGTTCCGGCCGGATCACAGGGCTGTCAGGTCTTGGAGTGGGTGTTGCAGTTCCTGCCTTGTTTATCGGGAGGGTGTCGGTGGATGTGGGTGCTGCTGGCCTGAAGCTGGCCAGAGGGAGGATTCGGATGGACACTTGAGGGTAAGCAACCGGGTGTTGGATGAAATTTCCGCATGTGAAAAATATCTGTATTAGCCAAGCTAATACGTCCCAATTGTGACTATCCTCAAATATATGCCGCACAGTGAGAAGAGTTGTGCATGTGAAGGTTGAAGCATACAATAATCAAATATAAGGTTGTTGATAATAGGAGACCGTTACAATTCGTGTTGGTGAATTTAATTAAACCACAGATGAACACAGATTTTCAGGCAGCACATCCGCGTTTATCGGCGTTCGTCTGCGGTTAGTTTGATAATACCAACATGTAATGTAACGGTCTCGATAATATTAGAATTACTGCGTTGAAGATGGAGTAAGTTTTACTTTATATAAAATGAAAAAAAGTGATTTTTTTGGCTAAAAAGAAACGAAGTACTAAAACAGAAGATACTGCCCGTAATAACCACAGTGAGCAGATTCCAAAGACAGCTAGCAGTAAAGGACAGACCAAAAATTTACCTTACATAGCTATCATTGCAGGATTATTACTGGTGATCGCATACCTGCTATCCAGCGGCGGAACCAACCAGGCAGATTATCCCACTGGCCCACCACCTGACATAAGTACTGACATCCATCCCATATTATTTACTGGTAATATCCCTGAACCAGTCCTTAAACCTGAATTTGCCGCATTTTTCCCTGATAATATCAGTGGGATGAGGCGTGTGACATTGCTAATGGACCCAATGAATGATGAGACTGATGGAATTTTTATTTCAAAGGTGCAGGACCAGGCTAATTTGATATATCTGAGCGAATCCGTAATGACTGATTTCGAGGTAGAATATTCGGTATATAAGATGGAAAGTCCCGAAGCTGCCAGGGAAGTCCTTGATTATTATACTACCGAGATGGGGTGGAATACTTTACAAAGATCGTATGGAAATCTAACCTTCTGGATATGGCAAGGTTATCTCGAAGGCAATGGCAGGCCGTATGGAATGTATATCTTTTGGGACAGCCTCAGCAGTGGAGCATATCTACCAATTGGAAGGAAAGGTACGAGTTATATAGCACAGGCTAACGCCGACCTGCTCTGTCTGCATGGAGAAACTGTGCAGGATGAATATTTCATTATGGTAGATGTACATGCGCCTTTTGAGAAGGTGAATGAAGTTTCTGATCAGATGTTTACCGAGGCTGCTGCACTGATTGCCCCGTGACCGGGGAATAACATGGACATAACCCCTGCCATTGCTACATTCGGACTTGTCGCATTGGCAGAGATGGGCGATAAGACCCAGTTGATAATAATAGCACTATCTGCCAGGTATTCCAGGACACATGTGTTTGCCGGTTTGATGGCTGCTTTTATAGTATTGACTGCGCTGGCAGTGGGTTTGGGTGAAGTGGTAGTTGCCTTTATCGGCCCTGAGATTATCGGGATTGTAGCAGGCTTGCTGTTCATATTGTTCGGGATAATAACTATCCTGATGGATGACGATGGTGACAATGGCGATGTAAAAAACCCTGGAGCACGCAGTGCTTTCATGACTGCATTTAGTCTAATAGCACTTGCAGAACTGGGTGACAAGACCGAGCTTGCTGTAATAGCACTTTCGGCCCAGTACCATGCCCCTATCATGGTGTTCCTGGGTGCAGTGGTGGGGCTGGGGCTGGTAAGTGCGCTGGGTGTTGCTATTGGGGGGAAGTTGCAGACAATGGTGCCGATGGATAAATTGAGGATTGGGTCCGGTATTTTGTTTTTGGTGTTTGGGGTATTGTTCCTGCTAAAGGGATAATCTGGTTATGGAACTGGGACGGGACTACTTCACAAAGTCAGGATCAGCAGGAGGATGCTTGTGGATATTGCATTTTTATCGCTTTATTAAATATACTAAACTCCCATTTGACCAATAGTTTCCTACGCCTGCCGTAATTCACTTCACTCATCAATTTTCCTCTTCGTTTATAGAGGCTGTCCAGTAATAAAAATCCAAATAAAAAGGAGACGAATTGGAGCTTTAAATCGAAAAGAAAGCACGAGATTTATTACTGACAGTAATTGTTGGACGACCTCTATATGTTTCACTATAAAAGTATCGATTTATTTATCTCAGAAAATTTAAGAGGTTACACATTGATGCACATGTTTTTTGCCTTTAATTCAGCTGTAGGCATGCAATTTAAAGAGGATAACAGAATCTGCAAGTATTCTCTACTATTATAAATCCCCTTTCCAGAGATCTGGATTATATGGGCCTGATTTCCATTCCAATTCATACAATATAGGAGAAATATTTGTAATCAAAGAAAACATCCCATTCTGCATATATTGACAGAATCTATCATAAGTCATTTTTTGCAGAGTTGGCCAATTAAATAATACTTTTTCAACTAAGGTTTCTTTACTATCGAATGATGGGCTTAAGCGGTCTCTATGAGCCACTTTGTTTCTTAAGTCCTCCAATAAAGTTCCCCAGTGATAAAGTTCAAATGATTGCCCGTTATTAGTTCCAAAAACTTTAGATTGAAAATATGTTTTCACCCATTGTGCCTTCTCACCAAAAGGCGATTTTTGAATTTTGTCCATCTTATTATAGAAGTCACTCCTGCTCATTGAAATAGGAGTTCCAGGTTTAAAGACCAAATATATATAGAGCCTATAAAATTCAAGAAACGACATACTCTGGAATAGAAAGCCTTCTAAAATAAATGAACTTAAAAGTAGTTCATTATCAGAGCATTCAGATTGATCCAGACTATTATAGAGAGCAAAGAATATTTCATTTCGTTCATTGAGACTAAATGCCCACAGTTGTTCAAGACTAAAATTTGCCAAGTAAAACTTATAACAAACAGTTTTGAGATAGTATCTTAATTGCTTTAGATCTTTTTGGGTATAAAAATCTGGATTCCTTTGGAAGTATATTTCCTGCATATCTATTAATTTTTTAGAAGGTATCTCCGCATTTTTCTTAGTTTCATTAAGAAGCGTTTGTAGTTCTTTTATGGCAGTTTGCCCCCGCATTTGATATTGACCTCCAATTTAGGTTATTAGTTATAATAATCTAAGAATTAATCTGCTGAAAACACCTTCACTTACAGAAAAAAATACTGATTAATTCCTTTTCATAATATTTAAGGCAGTTTTCGATTAATTTCATCAATCTTTTTAGATAAATCATCTATTCTTTTCAATATCAACTTATTGTAGGGATTTCTGAAATGGCACTTCTTTCACAATATTAGATTATGTGTTTCCTACTTTAAAAACCAACCTCTTCCCATCGGTATCTTCGACCTTTTTTTCATTCAGCCAGTCACAAAGATTTTCAATTCTCATTCGTTTTGCTTCATTTCTAATGGGGGCAAGCTCCAAGGTCTTTATTGAAGAATCCATCGTTATCTTTCCTGGAAGCCCATAAAGGACCTTCTTCGCACGATTCACTTTCATAGGTCGGCCATCATGAGATATCCGTTTCGTCAACTCGGAGTTTACGTTGGCAACCACCTCCTTAACAGCAATATTAAAAGTAGTAGACGCGGTATTCAACTGAAAGAATTCTGCATCAAGGTCAATGTTCTTAATTTCATCTTCCATCTTTTCTTTTTTGGTATTGTCCTTCTTCAATTTTTCAGTAACGTCATCCATTTTATTCTCAATATTTGATAGTGCAACAGAATAGTACTGTACAATGCCATCTCTTTCCTTCATTTTCTTCTCCAATCGTCTTTTGAAAACAGTCCTCTCACCAGCCTTACGGAGACTTTTTTCGAGCTTATCTAACTCCTCATCTTTTATTCTCAATCTTTTTTCGTAAGTCTGGTTCTTTTTCTCGTATCGTTTCCTTAAAGCCTCCAGTTCTCCTTCCTTCTTCTCTCGTCTTTCCCCTACTTTTTGAAGTTGATTCTGTAATTCATCGTATTTATTCCGAAGATGGATATTTGGAGCATTTATGAACTCATACCTTGCGATCTTATCCCCATTTTCTCCGTTCTTCAACTCTTCGAACTTGTTCTCTTGACGCCACCTTGCTGGTATGAAGCCTGCGATCACCTTGATATCTGGTGTATTTTCTTTCGGAATAGTGGTCCTGAACCCATATCGCTTCCCATTCTCGTGCAATATTACACCAGCTCTGAATGAAATCCCCTTGAGTGTAATCTCTGTCTCTGTTATTTTCTCCTTATCCCTGAATCTTTCTTTGAAATCAGACTTTGAAATGCTCTCCATTTCCTTAGTGGTCTTAGAGTTCTTCGTAATAACAAGGGTGAAATAGACATTTTGACGGCATAGCTCCTGGAAAAGCGGAAGACCCTCAGCTTCCCGGTCAACAACAAGTGTCAGAGGGACCGTAATATTGAGAACACGCTTCATACGCTCCAAGAGTTCTACGAGTATGTTGGCAAATTCGGTGGTGGATGGTATTAGCTTAAACAAGATGAAGTTCCCGTTAAAGTCGTTGATCTGGGCTAGATGTATTCCTTTGATTGGCATATTCCTGGTTGCATGATATACGAATCCAATAGGGACACCGCCGTAGTACGGTATGGTATGATTGTCAAAGAATACCACTAATCCTTCAATGAGACCTGCTTTTTTATAGCATCTGGCTAGCTCGTCTACGAAGCATTCGCATTCATCTTCGGTGAGAAGCTTAAAAAAGTCATAGATGTCATCCTTCAAGGGTGATTTAGGAACGTTCAGGAGTACTGCAAGATCATTCAAATCCATATCATTTAGTTGATAGGGGGCATCCACATCATTGACAGTCATCCATGCTATTGTATAGGCGAGGTTCAGCGGCGAGAACTTTAGTCCGGAATCAAATATTTCTTTTACAACATCATCAAATCCAATGTACTGGAGCATGGCCTTCAGCAAGAACATTCCTCCACAGGAGATATTCATGCTTTGTGGCGAGTTTTTTTTTGACCGACAAGGCCGAATTCTTCGAGAAATGTTCTAATTGATTGATTGCTTATGTCGATGTTTCGCCCACGAACTTCGGTCCCGATTTTTTCAGGAGACCATTTGTGATGCTTTGCCTTTATTATGAGTATTTCCTTTTCTACGGTATCAGTCATCTTATATTTTGACTTTTCTCGGGATATGATGAGTCCTTTTGCACCATATTTTTCAAAGGTTTCGCATGCATTTCGAACAGTATCAGGACTACATTCAAGTTCCCTTCCTACTTGGGCTTTGCTTCTCCCTGATTTCACACTGCGTACCATTTCCAATCGTCTTAGAAAATAATCATCTTCTCCAAGTTCAAGGAGATTACAAATCTCCTCCTTCTTTTCTGATGCCTGGGATACTTGTGCTTCTACTAAAATTTCCAGGGATACAAGTCCTTTTTTTTCCAATTGAGCTCTCCTTACCTCAGGTTCTGACGATAAATATATATAGTCGAATCCTTCCTTGATTCGAGTAATCTCACCTTGTTTTAGAAGTTTGAGGAGAATTCCCCTGCACATTACGGACGTAATCTGTTCCAATTGTTTTGTTGACAAGCCGCAATTGCTAGAATGAATTAGATGCATGAGAGTTTTTGGAGTGTTACCGTGTATAGAAAAGACAATCCCTTTGTATGTCCAAATTCCATATTGATCAGTTTTTCCAATAAATTGCTTTAAGGCGAGATATTGATGGTTGTTATTGAGGCTTGTGAGATAGGGATGTTTTGTGAGTTTTTTTTGGAGTGCTTGTCTCGTAATGCCGAAATGTGATGTTAGCTGTTTCCAAGTCACAAAACGATGTTTCTTAAAGAATGTCACAACCTCTTCTTCGGTTACTTTAGATGTTCGCATTATTAATCGATAATGAGTATACTGTATGAAATATATATAGTTTCTTGCATTACACAAGTAATGCTTGCAACAAAATATAAATATGGAACATTCTTTATATACTTGAGCATCATTCAGAAATCCCTATAATATACCCTTTTACCTAAATTTTACTTATTACAGGTATTTTGATTTACAATACACTACAATACTCGTACAATACTTCCAATAATCGAAAGCAAGAGAGATGAAAAAACTGAAAATCTGTATCCACTTCAAAAAGCCGCTGTTCTTCGGATGTAAAAATAGCTAGACGTGCCATATGTAGGGCAAGGGCGTTAGCCCGTAGCGTTTAAACTTTGTTATCTGAAGTGGTTCTATTTTTGATTTGGGTCAAAGTTATTGTATTTCTTTCTAAAATCATAAACATGTATAATCTGGTTTTGCGCTCTAAGCTTCGCAATCTTTTCGCTAAGATCCGGATAAGTTTTTATATCCAAATATTTATCAGCAACTACAAATCCAAGTCCAGTTAATAATCCACCAATAGGTCCTGCAGTTAAAAGACCTGCAACAGTGCCCATAAAACCAAACCCAAAAGAAATTTTTGATGTGTTACTATTTATCCTCTTCCTTAGTTTATTAGTATCACTCCATACATTTTCAAAAATTGAAGAAATTTCTTTCGATTTCCCGGCAATCTTATCAATCTTCTCTTCCTCCACAGCTTTATTAAGTGCATTCATCACTTTTCTAAGGTCGTATAAATCATATGTATCGCTTAATTCAATTGATCCTTTCAAGTTTTGAAGCTTTATGAGATCCAACTTGTCGTTTAGAAATATTCCAACCTCGTACGGTAGCTCTATTTCTTTGTTGGTAGTAAAATCGAATGATGAAAACTGTCTATGTAATCTATGCACCTCTTGCCTTTTGAAGGATTGTATCCCTTTTAATGGGTCATATGGAGAAAGAAATATATCGTGAATTGCTTGTAGAAGTGATATATATTCCACAGCATCGACTGTCGCTAACCATCCTATAAAGTCTTCAACTAAATCTTCATGCCCTAATACTTTCAATCTTATCAAATCATCTAAAATACCTTGTTTAACCTCATCTTGAGATATCGTTGATTCAGGATACTTTTTTTCAATATATTTTTTAATAAAATTAAGTGATTGTGGGTTTTCTAGTAAATCTCTTATTTCACTAGAATAGTCTTCTATTTCTTCATCAGTTATAATACAATCTAACGTTAGATGCGTCAATTTTGGTGGTTTTAGCTCGCTAAAAAGAGGTTCAAGAAAACCCATTTTTATGTACTTAGTAGGATAATCATCAAGAGCAAATTGAATTCTTCCGCTCTCCTTTACGAAATCAATTAGTCGATCGATATCCTCAGTATCAAATCCATGAATTTTTTTAAAAATCTCCTTTCTTGTCGGCTGTAGGGGAATAATTGTCGTTCCATATAATGGAATTTGGGTCCAAATCAATTCTCCAGCTATTGACGTGGTATAAGGTTTATTCAGTTTCAAACGAAATTTTTGAGGATATACATCTTCAGTTCCAATTTTCCCTTCACGAAATTTTTTTGTGAATTTCTCTATTTCTTCTTTTTCTTTTGCCTCGTAATCCATTAAAAATTCTTTATCCATTTTTATTACCTTCTAGACCTATTTCAGATAACGTTGTATATCCGAACATGGTCCATCTACATCCATCCGGACGAACTTCAATCATCACCTACACTGTTCAACATTCTCCTGTATTAAGTTATCCAACCCACCCCACAAAAACACACCAGCCACACAACCAACCCGACCTTCGCGTACGTCGTAGTAGAATAACTATCCCCGTACTATTAGTCCAGGGTCTTCAAACAGCATAATACTAACCTAATTACAGACTTCAGATTATTGCAACCAGGCGTGTATATAGCGATTATAGGGCAGTATTCCCTATGTCCTCCTATGATTGTAAGATGCACCCAGAAAACAAATCTTTTGAGGGGATATGAACCTGGGCACATCAGTGCGCCTAAAAACACCAAGAGGTTGAGTCTATGGAGAATCGAGCGCATAATGTGAAAAGATGCGGTGTGATTTATAAGCTTCGATTTATAGCGATACCCAGACCAGGCAATACATGAAGC
>Ga0255375_10001_pt1 | contig 82609 bp, 97 predicted proteins | sample ANMaggSeSYBR01H3_FD_182090 | JGI IMG/M metagenome (GOLD analysis project Ga0255375, IMG submission 182090) | Sediment cell enrichment communities from methane seep in Santa Monica Basin, California, United Staets - ANME aggregate JGI... | ecosystem: Environmental > Aquatic > Marine > Cold seeps >... | reverse complement strand
GACCCATCAGGAAATTAATCGCTTCCTGCTTGCCATTCTGGTAATCAGCCACTGCCCCGGGATTTTCGGATATTACCTCTTCCACTGCCACAGTCACAAGGTCGCTGCCGGCCTTCAGCAGTCCCTTTGCCGCCACGACCTCATCAGGAGTACCGCCCTCATCCAGTATCGTGCGGATAACCTCCACACCACTTTGCTCTGTGATCTTATTATAACAGATTAATTTGATGAGACTGACCATATCATCTGATCTAAATGAATCTATATTTAAGTCTCGATAATTAAGTTCTCCCTTTAAAATATCGGCTATCCAAACGGCTGAAATTGATGCAATTCCAATGTCCAATGGAATTTCTTTAATAGTAATTTCTTTACTACTCTTATTCACTACTTCCTCATAAAAATCTGCCACCTGCTTCTCAGAGGTCAAGCTCTTGGCATGGTCATCAGTGATACTATAATGGGTTATGAACCTCTCCCGCCTGGCATCAGGCAGTTCAGGCAGGGTCTTAGCAATCCCGGGCGCCCAGTCAGCTACCCTCAACGACACCAGGTCAGCCTCAGGGAAGTAACGATAATCATGCGCCTCCTCCTTGGTCCTCAGGCTAACAGTTACACCCCTGGCCTCATCAAAGTGCCTGGTCTCCTGCACCACCTTACCACCCCGGCGCAGTAAATTCTTCTGCCGCACTATCTCGAACAGCAGCGCCCGCTCCGCACCCTTATGGCTGCTGATATTCTTCACCTCTGAGCGGCTGCCGCCGGACAGTGAGATATTGGCATCCACTCTCATAGAACCTTCAAGTGTGGTATCTACCACATCCAGGTACTCCAGGATGTTGCGCAGCTTATCCAAAAACCGACGCGCCTCTTTCGGGCTCCTGATGTCGGGTTCGGTCACTATCTCAAGCAGTGCCACGCCGCTGCGGTTATAATCGATAAGTGTGTACTTTGAGCGCTCGATACTGCCTCCTTCATGCACCAGCCGGCCCGGGTCCTCTTCCATATGGGCCCGGTTGATACGGATACGGACCTCCCCATCCTCGCCCTCGATATTAATGTAGCCTCTTGAAGCTATCGGGTAATCGTACTGGGTGATCTGGAACCCCTTTGGCAGGTCAGGATAGTAGTAGTTCTTCCTGTAGAACTGGGTATGCTCCTCGATGGAACAGCCCAGTGCCAGCCCCACCTTAATGGAATATTCCACAGCCTTACGGTTTATCACTGGCAGCGACCCTGGCAGTCCCAGGCATACCGGGCAGGTATGGGTGTTAGGCTCGTCATCGTGGTAGTCAAGTGGACAGCCGCAGAATATCTTTGTATTAAGCTTGTTCAACTGCACATGTATCTCAAGCCCTATCATCACACCGACCTCATCCAGGTATGGACGCAATTTCAAACTCTCCTCCCGCATTTATGCCACCTCCGGTGCTTTAGTATGGAGTTCAGTATTCTGCTCAAAAGTGTATGCCGTACGGATAATGGTCTCTTCATCAAAATGCTTCCCCATTATCTGCAACCCGATGGGCAGCCCGTTCGAGAAACCGCACGGCAATGAGATTGACGGGACGCCCGAGAGGTTCACAGGCACAGTGTTCACGTCTGCCATATAAAGGGTTAAGGGGTCGCTTATCTTTTCGCCCAGTTTAAAGGCGGGTGTGGGCATAGTAGGTGCGATAAGTACATCCGTACTTTTCAGCGCCCGTTCGAAGTCCTGCTTGATAAGTGTCCTGACCTTCAGGGCCTTCAGGTAATACTTGTCCATATACCCTGCCGACAGCGCATATGTACCCAGGAGTATGCGCCGTTTCACTTCCTCGCCAAACCCTTGTGCCCGTATCGCGCTGTATGTAGTATGCCAGTCGTGGTCTTTTTCCAGGCGCAGCCCATAGCGCATACCGTCGAACCGGGCCAGGTTTGAAGATGCCTCGCTCATGGCAATGACATAATAAGCAGCCAGTGCATACTTTGTGTGCGGCATCTCCACTTCCTGCCACGATGCTCCCAGGTCTTCCAGCCTGTGCACGCCGTCCCAGACCGACTTTTCCACGGCCTGGTCTATACCCTCGCCAAAGTATTCCTTTGGTACGCCAATGGTAAGTCCCTTCACATCGTCAACCAGTGCTTTTGTATACTCCTTCTCGCCAGGTACGGACGTGGAATCCCGCGGGTCATGTCCGGCGATCACATTGAATAGCAGTGTCATATCTGCCACATTGGAAGCAATGGGTCCTATCTGCTCCAGGCTGTTGGCATATGAGATCAAGCCATACCTGGATATCACGCCATAAGTGGGTTTTAGCCCCACCACGCCGCAAAATGATGCCGGGCACCTGACAGACCCGCCCGTATCAGAACCAAGGGCCAGCGGCACTTCACCTGCTGCCACAGTGGCCGCACTGCCACCTGATGAGCCGCCAGGAACCGTTTTTGTGTTCCAGGGGTTAAGTGTGGGGCCGTAATGACTGGTCTCTGTGGATGTCCCCATGGCGAATTCGTCCATATTCACCTTGCCAACAATAACAGCCCCCGCCTCTTTCAGGCGCTCAATTACATGGGCATCATAGGGGGGTATATAGCCACCCAGAATCCTGGATGCGCATGTGGTCTGAATACCTTTGGTTGAAATATTATCCTTGATGGCAATTGGTACGCCTGCCAGCGGGCCGGTATGTCCCTCGTTCTCCCGGGCAGTCTTGAGTGCTGATTCTTTAGCAATTGTGATAAAAGTGTTAAAATTATTGGGGCCAATCCTTTCAAGGCAACTGGATACTACTTCCTCGGCAGACGAATTACTGATCTCCTCCAGAATCTCTGATATAGTGATCATTCCCTTACCTCAGATTATCCTTGGGGCCTTGAAGTAGCCGTCCTGTGTTTTGGGTGCATTGCCGATGGCTTCATCCTGGCTGAGGCAATCAGTGACCTCGTCATCCCTGAACACATTGTTCATTTCCAGCACATGGTACGTGGGCTCAACTTCTTTTGTGTCCACTTCGTCCAGCTGCCCGAAATAATCAAGTACAGAGTTCAACTGGTCCGCATATCCCTCAAGCTGCTCCTCTTCCATTTTCAACCTGGCAAGCCAGCCAATATGTTCCACGTCCTTGGTTGTTATCATAATGTTACATCCAGTTTTTCCCTGCAACCGAATAAAGATATTTTCTTATATAGCCTTTGTCTTGTTTTTTATACCCTGCCTGTCTGGCAAGCTTGCCCACTGCCGCCCATACCCCGCTGCCATACTGCATGGCCTTCTTGTCCCGCCATGCGATCTTAGCCGGCACCACACTTTCTGCAGCCCTGCGCAGGATGTATTTGCCGACAAGTTCGCCATCAAACTCCCTGACCTTTAATGCAGCCGGAATAGAAAGGGCCAGTTCAACCACATCAGGGTCAAGAAACGGGGCTGCCAGTTTTATTCCCGCTGCATCTGCCACGGTATTGTCCCGCAGGATATCCCTCCGGGGCAGCCGTGATACGTCTGCGACAATGGCTTCATGCAGGGCATCCGTGCTCTTTTTAATAATCTCCTTATACCTGTGATACCCTCCGAACAGTTCGTCAGCCCCCTGCCCGGTCAACAGCATGTTGATTTTTCTGCTCTTTGCCTCTGTGCTTGCAATATACAATGGCACACCCAGTGAGATAGCCATGGGATCTGCGGTCTCCAGGGCTTCGATAACACAGGGAATCGTTGATTCAACATCATCAAGGTCGATTATCTTAAGAATAAGATTGTTCTCCAAACCCAATAATTGTGCAGCAATGGATGCCCATTTCACATCATTTGAGCCTGAAAAGCCAACTGTAATAAGTGTTATATCAGGTACATGCCTGGCAGCTAGTGCAGTTATCAGTGAACTGTCCACTCCTCCTGAAAATAATACGGCACAATTAGGTGCAAGGTATTTTTTTACGCTCTTTGATAAGGTGGTGGTGATCATCTCACATGCTGCAGTCTCATCTTTGCTATCGTCTTTGGTAATGTCTGACATTGGATGCATTGGAACCTTCTATGTCATGAGTAATAAAATATGTTTTTACAGGATATGATCTGACCATTTAGAACTTTGAATCAATCTATGACCCGATAAAAACCTTTATCACACACACCCCACATAAATCCTCTCAGCAACCATGAACAAAAAACTCTACGTTCCCCACCCTGGACACTTCGACGGCCTCCAGCAAATGCTGGAAAGCTCAAAGGATATCTATTCCATCTATATGGCAGGCTCGCCTGACTACATAGGCACGGGCAGGGTCAACCTGGGCCATGCCGGACTGGAAGAAGTCGCCAGACATACCGAATACTGCCACAGTAACGATGTAAAGATCGAGATGGTATTGAACAGTTCATGCATGGGCGGCCAGCAGCTTACTACGGAAGGATATAACCTCATACACTGGTACATATCCAACCTTGAGGACATAGGCGTGGATACCGTAGTAGTAGCAGACCCGTACCTGATAGAGATGATCGCAAACGAATTCAACATCCCTGTGGTGGTTAGCGTACTGGCATTTGTTGACAGTTCCCAGAAGGCCGAGTTCTTCGAGCAACTGGGAGCCTCGTCTATTGTGATAGACTCCAACGTGAACCGTCATTTCGATGTGCTTGAAGCCATCAGGGATGCGGTGGACTGTGAACTAAAACTCCTCGTGAACGAAGGCTGCCTGTACCGATGCCCGTTTAGGTATGCCCATTTCAACTTCTTCTCCCATGTAAACGGCCCGCCTCCCCGGCCTAATGTACAGGATGACTATTATTACCACAAATGCCTGACCCTGCGCATCAATGACCCATCGCTGATCCTGAAATCACCTTTCATCAGACCTGAGGATCTTAAGGAATATGCCCACATCACAGATGTGTTCAAGATAGGCGGACGCTCACATTTCATAAACTGGATACTGAACTGTGTCAACGCCTATGCCGATGAGAGCTACGACGGAAACCTGATGGACCTGATGGACTGTCCAAAAGACCTGATCGATCTGTTCAATATCCCTAATAAAGCACTGGATGGAGCCATCGAGCAATGGAAAAAGCACAGCACGGTCTGCCATACATGCGGGTACTGCCAGCGCAAGATATCAGAGATTGCGCAAGTGTATGACCATAAGGGCACTATTGATGAGAAACTGGTACAGTGGAACACTATAACAAACAAAGGAATTGAGACCTGATGAAGCCGGAAGAACTTTTAAAGACACGTGCTGACCTGGAGGATGGCATCAAGCGGCTGATCGGCCGCGCAGTAATGGTGATCGAACTTGATATTTTTGCCTTGCCATGCGGTTGTTCCGGATATACCGCTAATTTGAGGGGGTTCCAGGTGGACGACCTTGAGGTATTCGAAGAACATATCCTCAAACTGCTGGAAAGTACCTCCGAAGCTGTAGGTTCTCCTTCAGATTTTGTATTTGCCAGGATAATTCCGGGCACACAGGAAATTGCTTCAGTGAATGTGCGCAACCTGTGTCCGCGCTGCTATTCTGATTTTGCATCAACATCAGGCAAACGGCCGAGACCGGATATTTATATTCTGCGCCTGAATAAGCGCAGGAAGTAGCTTTCGAAAACCTAATATAACATAAGTATTATTCGTTATAAATTGCCCATTGGTGATTATTATGGATGAACTTATGGATTACAAATGTGTGGAATGCTTACGTTACGATCCTGCTGAGGATATGTGTGAGATCCATTACTGGATCGACCCCTATGAAAGTGTATGTGGGTTATTCATCCTGGCCTCAGATTGATCTTACGATTATCCCGAGATACGAATCTTGTGGATTGCTTGACTCCGTGGACTGCTACTGATAAGTTTACTATGAAAACATAGAATCTATCTGTTGGAGTCTATTTTCCAGGATTGTATCAATAGTATCGCTAACGTCTTCGATACAGGTGAAATTGTCGTACTTCCTTTCCAGTCGCTTTTCCCAGTTATCCTTTACCAGGAATAGTACCGTGCCATATTCTTTCAACAATCCGAACCTATTTTGTTCAAATACTTTTGCCGTTCTGGCATTTCCGAAAATATCCATATATATTTGTTTAGAATTTTCTGTATCAATGGTTTTTCCAGGCAATTCATTAAGCACCTTACTGTAATAATCCATAACCAAAGTGTTAACAGTGTCGAAGTCATTTATCAAATCCCAAATCTTCAAGACGATCTGTTCAGCTTCAATATTTCTAGGGGTTTCGTATTCTTCTTTCAGGACATTTGCCCCTGACTGATTCTTTTTCATATAGAAATGAGGTGTTTTCCATTCTGTCTGGAAATCAGCAGCAAACCGTGCAAGCCGTTCAAAGTAAAAATCCATCTCAAAGATATTATCAGGTACAGAGCACATCTTTTCCTTTAATTGAATTGATGGTTTTACATCAAATTCATGATCTATATATGATTTTAATGGGATTTTACCATCCATGTCTTGCAACTTGTTATAGTTTGCAAGCCATACTTCCCAGAACTTTTTTGAAGCAGCAGCATTTTCTTGTATGAATACAAAACTTTTCTCCTTTTCAGTCACCAATCCCTTTGGGATCAGCAAATTGTCAATGAGGTCATCGAAAAATGCTGCCTCCTGCTCTAATTTTTTCTTTTTCAGTTCCTGGCGCTCTTTTTCAGCTTCTTTTCGCCTTGGGTTGCCATTCAGGTAACCAGGGGCATTAGCCGAACTTCCATCTATTACAGCCTCTGCGATTTCTGATGCGGTTTTTTCACTATTCATTTCAATATCACCTATCTGGAATTTATCACTATTAATTATATTTAGATAAATCAATCTAATGTCATTATAAAAAACCCGAGTGAACATTAACGTTTACTTTCGTAGCATTAATAAGGAAGCAGTTCAAATACATAATTCTGGTATAAATGGAACGGCGCAATATCACGCTTGAGAAAAAGCATCTGGATATTCTATCTTCCCTCCTTGAAAAGAACGAGGGGAACATAAGTGCAAGCATCAGGGAGATCATCGAGTTCGCAGAAATGATGATCAAAAGCCATGGCAGCCTTGAGAACGCCATCGATGATGCAGTATCAAGTGAGAAGATAGAGAACCAGCGGGTTTTAGTGGACAAACTTGTCTGGCAGTGGTTACTTGGTAACAGCCAGGGGATACTTCCGGAAAAGGGCATTGTTAAGGGGCTTTTTGAGCCAGTACCTTACCCATATATTGATAATCTCGTGGAACAGGTCAATGACCTGTGTATCAGGTTGGGGTGGAGGACAAAAACAAGGTTCGAGCCATCTTCAACATATATCCTTTCAGGTGGGAGCGAGGGGCAGCGAGCGCTCATCCTGAAATTGATCTGCCTGTTCATAGCGGATTATAATATCGGTATTGAACATATTTCCAACCGGTATTCTGAGACCAGCATCAGGTTCATTGAAAGAAACAACGCCAGTGAGGCTTACAGGGACTGCCTGGTACATCTTGGTGATCTGGGCATAACCATCAAAGAGATCCGAACAAAACAAGAATTCTGGAAAACTCTGGTCGGCACTCACATTAATACTAACTACCAGATGGTGACGATCCACAGGAAGAATTACGAGAAGATGATGTCCGGCCAGGCGACTGATGATACTGACCTGTTCTTGATCTATACTGGACTGCCCAGGCGGGACATTAACCTGCAGGCACTTCTGCCAATGATAAAATCCGTATTTGAAACCTCACGGATTGTTGACAGGATCGATATTAACCAGGACCAGCTCACGATATTCCATTCATACTCAAATAAGGAGGTCATCGAATCCATAACCGAAACACTGGTGAACATACTGAAAATGAATGGTTATCATTATGAACCTGTTGAAGTTTCAAGTTTAATAGTCCTGCAGCATAAGCGGGAGATTGAAGGAAGAATTTCTGAACTGGTGGACAGCCTTATGAGTTCAAGAGGCGGTTTTAGCAATGAACTGATGGCCTTTTTAATTTTCCTTGACGGAATAAAGGATAAAAAGGAGATATATACTACAGTTGAAAAACTGGGAATACGAATGGGTGAACAGATAATTAAGGAATATGAAAGGGAATTTAATATTAGTGACTGGAATCTGGAGACGTTTAAAACAGCATTCTCTGATATTGATTTAAAACTTGGCCGTGAATCAGACCTGGAACTGATCGACCCTAATGTGATGCATTATGTAGTCACCAAATGTCAGTTCGTACACCCTCATGGAAAATTCAATATTCACCTATGTAATATTACTCATGGTTTGCTAAAAGGTGCCACTGACTACGTATTCAAGGGCGATGCAGTGATAAAATCCAAAAAGACAATCGGGAGGGGAGATGATCTTTGTGAGTTCTACATTGTACTCCAGACAAAATTAACTATGCCTTCCAGCAGATCGTATGACTTATAAAGTGTAGTTGCTGTCAAGCCGTAGCCAATCACAAATTTTGTATCTAATCAATATATACAAAATCCATATTCAATCATACATACAAAATCTGTATCCGATCAATACCCACTCTATTTGATCACATCAACCAGGGCTACCCTTTCCAGCACCAGTTCAGGTATCTTGCTCTTACCTACAGCATCCAGTTCATCGCGAGTTATATTGAAGAATTCCAGTAAGCTGTCCTGTTTGGCCTTTGAATATTCCAACACTGCATGGTCAACGGTATCCAACACTTCATTTACTTCACTAATAGCACTATCCACACCGTTGTTACCTGCCACTACCCCAGCTACACGGTTATCCCCTGTTTTTACACCCATGCCCAGTGCCCGCCCTATCTGGAGGTTACCTGAAGCATACAGCATTATCTCCATTCCAAGGTTATTTGCAGTGTTCCTGCCCGATCCAAATGACCTTATTGCCTTCCCTACTGCGAACATCAAGTGCCGGCTGCCTGATACCAACTCAGCGTTCAATGCCTGTACCGTTACATTGTGAGTGCTTCCGATGTCTGAGAGTTGTTTGAGAAATCTATCCAGGTCTGTGATATTGACCGACCCGCCCATTATTTGGATAATCATTGTGTAAATACTAACCTTTGAAATAAAAAGTATATCGGTGTAATACAAAAGAGTATTATGTCATTATGTCCCTTCCGGAGAAGGTGAAGATATGCCCAAAAGAGAGGACATCCACAAAGTACTAATTATAGGGTCAGGCCCGATTCTGATCGGCCAGGCCGCTGAATTTGACTATTCCGGCACCCAGGCCTGTAAAGCACTGCGCCAGCTTGGGTTTAAGATCGTGCTCGTTAATTCCAATCCTGCTACTATCATGACCGATCCCGGCATGGCTGATATTACTTATATCGAGCCGCTGAACATTGAAACCCTGGAGAAGATCATAGACAAGGAGCGCCCTGATGCCCTGCTGCCAAACCTGGGCGGGCAGAAAGGGCTGAACCTGTCTTTTGAACTATATGAAGAAGGCATCCTGGAAAAATACGGCATCGAACTCATAGGGGTACAGGCCGACGCCATCAAGCGTGGCGAGGACCGCACCATTTTCAAGGAAACCATGGATAGTATTGGTGTGGAGACTGCGCGCAGTGACACTACCTTCAGCATAGAAGGAGCTGAAAAGATAGCGAAAGATATCGGATATCCTGTGGTCATCCGGCCTGCTTACACCATGGGCGGGACAGGTGGGGGGTTCGCCTATAACGTAGATGAACTGCGCACTATTGGTGCCAGGGGTATATCGGCCAGCCTCATCGGGCAGATACTTGTGGAAGAATCTGTACTGGGCTGGGAGGAACTTGAACTTGAAGTAGTAAGGGATGCAAAAGGTAACAAAATAACTGTCTGTTTTATTGAGAACATCGATGCCATGGGCGTGCATACAGGCGACAGCTTCTGCTCTGCACCCATGCTTACCATTGATGAAGCATTACAGGAGCGGCTGCAGGACTATTCGTACCGCATTGTGGATGCGATCGGAGTGACAGGCGGCACCAATGTCCAGTTCGCCCACGACCCCGAGACCGGCCGCATAGTCGTGATCGAGATCAATCCACGTACATCACGCTCATCTGCCCTGGCTTCCAAAGCCACAGGGTTCCCGATCGCACTGGTGTCTGCAAAACTGGCAGGCGGCTTGCTGCTGGAAGATATTCCATACTGGCGCGACGGCACACTGGACAGGTACACACCGTCAGGTGAATATGTGGTTATAAAGTTCGCACGCTGGGCCTTTGAGAAATTCCCTGGCTCCATTGACCAGCTTGGTACACAGATGCGTGCTGTTGGCGAGGCCATGAGCATCGGTAAGAATTACAAGGAAGCATTCCAGAAAGCCATCCGCTCCCTTGAGACCGGGCGCTACGGACTGGGATTTGCCAAAAACTTTAACAAATTATCATTAGATGAGTTGCAAAAACTACTGATAGAGCCTTCATCCGAACGTCAGTTCATCATTTACGAAGCACTTCGAAAAGGGATGTCTGTGGATGAATTGTTCAGGATAACGCATATCAAGCACTGGTTCTTAGAGCAAATGAAGGAACTGGTGGAACTGGAAGAGCATGTCCTGAAGTACAAAGCCAGCAAGCTGCCGGATGACCTGCTTATCCAAGCCAAGAAAGATGGTTTTTCTGATAAGTACCTGGGCCAGATACTGGGTGTACCAGAACAACAGATGCGTGAGCAGCGTTTATCCCTTGGCTTGCACCAGGCATGGAACATCGTGCCTGTGAGTGGAGCAGAGGTTGCAGCCTATTACTACTCCACCTACAATGCCAACGATGAGGTACCAGTATCTGACAGGAAGAAGATCATGATCATCGGCGGCGGGCCCAACCGAATAGGACAGGGTATCGAGTTCGACTATACCTGCGTGCACGCCGCTTTCACGCTGCGCGAACTTGGTTATGAGTCCATTATGGTCAACTGTAACCCCGAAACAGTGTCTACCGACTACGATACTTCGGATAAGCTGTACTTTGAACCTGTTACCGTAGAGGATGTACTGAGCATCTATGACAAGGAGAAACCAATCGGTGCAATCGTGCAGTTCGGCGGCCAGACACCATTGAACATTGCCGCAGAACTTGAAGCGGCAGGCGTGAACATCCTGGGAACGTCGGTCAAGAGCATTGACCTGGCAGAAGACCGAGAGCGGTTTGCAGACATTATCAGGAATCTGGAGATACCCATGCCGGAACCCGGTACTGCCAGATCACTAAAAGAAGCACTGGATGTTGCCGGGCGAATAGGCTATCCACTTATCGTCCGTCCCTCGTATGTGCTTGGCGGGCGGGGTATGGAGATCGTATATGATGATGAAATGCTTGAAAAATACGTTGCCGGAGCTATTGAGATTACACCAGAAAAACCAATGCTTATAGACAAGTTCCTTGAGGATGCGCTGGAATGTGAAGTGGATGCGATATCTGACGGTACTGATGTATTTATCCCATCGATCATGGAACACATCGAACTTGCCGGAATCCACTCGGGTGATAGTGCATGTGTATTGCCCCCTGTAGGTATCCCAGAGGAACAAATGGAGATCCTTAAAGAATATACACGCCGTATCGCCATTAAATTGAAGGTTGTTGGGCTTATGAATATCCAGTATGCCATCAAGGATGATGTTGTTTATATCCTGGAAGCGAACCCGAGGGCTTCACGTACTGTGCCATTAGTGTCCAAGGTTACAGGCGTATCAATGGCACAAATTGCGACACAGGTCATGCTTGGTGCGAAACTGTCAGAAATGGACACCCACCTGCGTACTTACCCGCATTTCGGTGTCAAAGAGACTGTATTCCCGTTCAATATGTTCCCTGAGGTTGACCCCGTGCTCGGACCTGAGATGCGCTCTACAGGTGAGGTGCTGGGCATGGCAGATTCATTTGAGATCGCTTTTTTCAAGTCCCAGGTTGCTGCCGGGTCTTCATTGCCTCTTGAAGGAACCGCACTTATCACTGTAGCGGCAGGCGACAGGCAGCGTGCGCTTGTTGTTGGCAGGGAACTGTTTTCAATGGGATTTACGATACTTTCCACGAAAGGCACAGCCGGTTTCTTTAAGGAAAACGGGATCGAATGTGAAGTTATCAAGAAAATGCATGAGGGGCGGCCAAATATTGTTGATGCAATGCATAACCAGGAGATACAGTTCGTACTGAACACCCCTATTGGTAAGGAGGGTGTTTACGAGGACAGCTATATCCGAAAATCTGCTATCAAGTACAATATCCCGTACCATACTACCACTGCTGCCGCCATGGCTGCTGCAAGGGGTATTAGAGCGGCACGGGAAAACCTGATCGATGTCAGGTCGGTACAGTCCTATCATCGTGATGTTGATTAAGGTCTGGCGGTTCTACAATGTTGGGAAATGGTACTAAAGTAAAAGGTTGAGCAATAGTACTATAAACCAGTAGATAGTAAAGAAGCGTTGTCAATTAATCTTTAAACCTCATAAGGATTCACGTATTCTCATGAGCAGATTTTTGTATTAGTTGATTAAAACAACAATGGATGAAAATAAATGGAACGAAAAGGTTTCGAAAGAAAAGGCGGTTTTGGACCAAGGGAAATGCATAAAGCTACATGTGCCGATTGTGGTCAAGAAACCGAAGTGCCTTTTGTACCCGATCCTGATAGACCGGTGTACTGCAGAGAGTGCTATAAAAACCATAGACCGAAGAGATATTAATTCTGAAGTTTATAGTCATAGACTTGTGTTTGTCCGGAGTATACCGGATAATTAACACGCTTTAAACAAAGTCAAAATATGTGCAGTTAAGTTAGGATTTCTATCTTTAACCTGCACGATTATTTTTTTCAATTTATTCTTGAATCATTTTTAAATAAATGAGGCTCTGGCATTCCAGAGTATATTCGTTATTTTTTGATTTATGAGATATTTAAGGCGTGTATTTATAAAAAATTCATTTACAAATCCTTTAATTGAAATTATAAGTATATTCTAACTATTACAGTTGTTTAGGTGCATATTATTGCTAAAAATCCAAAAATAACAAAAAATAGGATATAATCGTAACGTATTCATTAGCACCTATCATAAATACATTTCGATACAGTTGAATTAATTCTTTTGAGTTTGTGCATATATTGTATCAAAAATTGCCTGAAATACCTTCAATCCAAACCCATATAATGAAATTTTAGAAAAACTGACACTTTCTAGGTGTTTATTGGCATTTTAAAGCTGTTAGATCCATTTTGCCAGAGGCACAAATCACATAATAAGAGTTGGCATTGGAAATTGATGGATATTAGCTGTATAATTTTGAAATGTACAGCAATATAAAACGAATTGAGGAATTCGGGAGTTATTCGGAGATACTGCGATAGAAGGTCAGTTACTTATCTCAGCAAGTTTAAGGCCGATCAATCCCACGCTTATCACATAAATAAGTAATATTACTACATTTCCATAGGCAGCATAAGCTGAAAATGTTGTATTGACAATAACAATTAAAATAATGAACACCGCTACAGCGCCAACTGAAGAAGTAATCTCAACATATGTTTTGTTCATGGATTCTGATAAGGTTGTAATAACTAATAAGTTTATCTTCATTGGAGACCGTTACATTACATGTTGGTACTATCAAAATAACCGCAGATGAACGCGGATACGCTGCCTGAAAATCTGCGTTCATCTGTGTTTATCTGCGGTTTTATAATATTCACCAACACGAATTGAAACGGTCTCCTTCATTGATTATGGGCAGGTATAATTTTAAATTTGTTTGAATTGACTGGTTGCAATAAATTAAATGGCCTAAACTCATGTATTGATCGGGTCCTCATCTAATAATCCTCGAATTGACCCGGTAGCCGCAATAGGCACAAGCGCGCCTCCGTGCAAGACCATAGGCCATACCGGTGCTATCATCAGCGGGGCGGCGGGGGTGTTCGTGGCTGAGAGCCGGAGTTCCAAGGGTGTAGCAGGGAAGATGGTTGAATATATTTTTTCAAAAAAAGCCGCAGCATGTTGAATCCCAAAATAATTATGTCCAAAGGCCAGATATAGCGTAAATCTTATATATTTGTAATACGAATAGATAAAATCGTAATACTAAATATTACGAAAAGTAGCATTAATAATACAAATGGAGAATGATGAATTATGTCCGAAGAAATGGAACTACCATCTCATGTAAGAACATGGGAACAGACAAACCCTAAAGCATTTGAACTATATCAGGAAGCATTCAATAAGAACCGGAAGGCCAACATACCAGTAATCGAGGAATCTATAGAACCAATAGCACAAAAAACTGTTGATAATATAAATTCCCATCCGGAAAACCTATGGAAAATATTCAAACAAGCGGCCCATGAGCTTCAAGATCCAACCGATACGAATCAGGTCATGGCACTGTATGACGCCGTATATGGAAAAATGGACTTATCGCAAAAGAAAAAACTGGCATATCATATGGCATATTAGAGGTCATATTATCGTCTGATAGTCAAATTACCTGGCATTTCAGGCTTATCATTCCATGTTAATTAACAATTGAGGCCCCTGGGGGAGTTGGGGCCTATTTTTATTCCAAACCGGAGTGGATTCATTTTTTTGTTGTACTGTAAAATGGGTAACTTAATCGTGTATTCTATTCATTCATTTTCTATATTAAGAAAATGCTCACTTCATCCGCATTTTCTAAACCTGCAGGAAAGTATATAATTTCCTATACGTCCAAAATATTTCCCATTAAGATAGCTTACTCTTATCGAATATTATTTATATTTCCCAAACACTGACATATTGTTTAAATTCATATCCAAATAAAGATGGACGTTTACCAGGATGAAACAGAAAAATGACGACCCCATACATATCTTTTCTAGATGGTGCAAGAAATGTGGCATCTGCATAGCCATTTGTCCAAAAAATGTACTGGAAAGCGGCACATCCGGATATCCTTATGCAGCCAGGCCTAAGGACTGTATTATGTGCGGCCTGTGTGATATCCACTGTCCCGACTATGCAATTACAGTGAAAAAGGATTTGGACATAAAGGAGGCTGAGCATGAAGAGACATAAGGATCTATTACTACATGGCAATGAGGCATGTGCAATGGGAGCACTGGCTGCGGGGATGAGGTTATTTGCCGGATACCCCATCACACCCAGCACAGAGATCGCCGAATTCCTCTCAGTCGAACTGCCAAAAGTAGGAGGTACTTTCATACAAATGGAGGATGAGATATCCAGTATGGGTGCCATTATCGGTGCATCACTGGCCGGAGTCAAATCCATGACCGCCACCAGTGGCCCCGGATTCTCGCTAATGCAGGAAAACCTGGGTTTTGCATCAATGGCAGAGATACCTTGCGTATTAGTAAATGTAATGAGGGGCGGGCCAAGTACCGGGATGCCCACCAGGCCCAGCCAGGGTGACGTGATGCAGAGCCGCTGGGGTACCCACGGGGCCCATCCCATTATTGTATTATCACCCCAATCGGTGCTGGAATGCTATACCCTTACAATCCATGCTTTTAACCTGGCTGAGAAATATCGCAGTCCGGTGATCATGCTCATGGATGGGATAGTCGGTCATATGTGGGAAAATGTCCAGTTACCTGAAAAAATAGAGGTCATTGACAGACCTGAACCCTCTGTACCACCGGATTGGTACGATCCTTACGATGACCTGCCTGGTGGTGAGATAGTACCCCTGGTACCATTCGGTGAGGGATACAGATACCATGTGACTGGAATGGTACATGACAAATCCGGCTTTCCCACACTGGTTCACGAAGAAGTGGAACAGTGCCTGGACAAACTCACCTTTAAGATCAAGAACAATTTACATGATATAATCAGGATCGAGGAATATATGCTTGAAGATGCCGACATCTGTATAGTGGCATATGGAAGTGTAGCACGCTCTGCCCGTGAGGCCGTGAATATTGCCAGAAGCTGGGGGATAAAGGCCGGAATGCTTAGACCCATAACCCTCTGGCCGTTCCCCAGGTTCCATCTGGAGAACATCAGTAAAAGGATTAAGTTGTTCGTTGTACCAGAGATGAATTATGGGCAGGTTTACGGCGAAGTGCTGAAATCCTGCCCCAAAAGAGCGGTGCGGGTCACCAGGGTGGATGGGGAACTGATAACCCCGGCCCAGATCATAGAAAAGATAGAGGAGGCAGCATTATGATACGTACTTCAGAGACCATGTACAAGTACCTGCGGCCTGATAAGACATTCCCCCATGTATGGTGCCCGGGCTGCGGCATAGGCATAGTCATGGGCGCACTTGTCCGGGCTATTGAAAGGACAGGGTTTACCAAGGACGAGATCGTGCTTGTCAGCGGTATCGGCTGTTCAGGCAGGATGAGCACTTACCTGGACTTTAATACTCTTCATACTACCCATGGCCGGGCACTATCATTTGCTACAGGCATCAAGCTGGCAAATCCAAAACTTAACATTATCGTGGTAATGGGAGATGGTGATGCCACTGCCATTGGCGGTAACCACCTGATACATACCTGCCGCCGAAATATTGACCTGACCGCCCTTATCGTTAACAACAACATCTACGGCATGACCGGGGGTCAGTACTCCCCAACCACGCCCATGGAACACAAGGCCAGTACCGCCCAGTACGGCAGTATAGAAAAGCCATTCGACATATGTAAACTGGTGGAGGCCTGTGGTGCCTCCTTTGTAGCACGGGCAACTACATACCATGCAAAGATGCTGGATGCCCTGCTGTACAGGGCTATCGACAAGAAAGGTTTCAGTGTGGTAGAAGCTATGTCCCAGTGCCCGGTACAGTATGGAAGGCGCAATAAAAAAGGCAGTCCGGTGGACATGATGATGTGGTTTAAGGACAATGCTGTATCTAACCCGGCATTCAAGAAGATACCGCCCGGGGAGGTAGGCGAGCAGTTCCCAGTCGGTATTCTTGTAGACCTGGATGAACCTGATTACCTGGAAAGATACAGCCAGATTGTTAAAAATGCAGGTGGTGACAGGCTATGACGCAGCACAATATATGCTTATCAGGTTCGGGTGGCCAGGGTCTTATCCTGGGTGGCGCGTTGCTGGCACATGCAGCAGTCAAGGATGGAAAGAACGTGACAATGACCAGTAGTTACGGCCCTGAAGCCAGGGGTGGTGCCAGCAAGTCAAACCTGATCATTAGTGACAAGCCCATCGATTATCCTATACCTGAAAAAATGGATATTATACTTGCTATGAACCAGGAATCATGTAATAAATTTGTTCCTGAATTGAAGGATGATGGTATTTTAATCGTGGATTCTACACTGGTCATGCACCACCCCCCTATCAAACATTATAGCATTCCCTTTACAAAACTGGCCACAAAGGCAGGTGTGGTCATTATCGCAAATGTGATCGCACTGGGAAGTATAATAGCTCTTACTGATATCGTAAGACCGGTATCGTTAAAGGAAGCACTGAAAGAGCGTATGAGGACGGATCTGCTGCCTATTAATGAAAAGGCGCTGAAAATAGGACTCAGGGAAGGTACAAAATTGAAGAAAAACATTGATGAGTATTATACCTACTAAATGCAATATTATATATCTGTCTAATATAATATTATATATTAAATAATATGTGAAAGGGATATACCAGGAAAATATCAGGGTCAAACGTTGCGCCGGCACACCCAACCGCAGCAGAGCTGCGGGGTATAACGACTAAGATCAACTGAGTGAAAGAGCGGCCGTTTTTGGGGGAGGCCTCCTAACCTTTTTACTTTTTTTGTTAACCGATATACCGCAGGTCTTCGTCTGCACCAATATCACGTGGTCCCTGCATCTGTTCCATTTCAAGGATCTTTGCCATTATACGCTCCATGTCCTTAGCTCTTTCCTCCAGGCTTTGGGTATCGACCTGCATATCCAGGATAGAACTAAGTACGCTTAGTACGGCCTGTGCACTTTTTGGGTCTACAAGATAACCTGAAGTAGTACCCATAAGACAAGCGGCATCAATACCCCTTATTTTACTCAAACCCAGAAGCAAGCCCGACACGCCTACTATTCCACCTGCAGGTTCGTTTTCCTTGAATTCCACACCATATCCTTTAAGTTCCTCGATCATGTCGGTATTGTTCACTGCACCCAGCACGGATTCGCTTTCAGTAAGCTGTCCTGTGCCATAGCCACCAAGGGTATAGATACGCTTAACGTTGTACTCTGTTGCTATGTTCAGGATGATACCAGAGATTTCATAATGTCCTTCATTGGTAACGCTCTGATGGTCTCCCACCACGATCAGCAGGTCATTATGGGTATCTGATTTATGCGCATAGAATTCATTTTTTACAAGTTCAACTGAAAAATCATCTTTTACAATAACTTGTGGGGGAAAATGGGGAGAATATATCTCCACGATCTTCTCAGTTTCAAGTTCTTCCACCATCTGCTCGGCTACCAGTTTGCCCACATGGCCCACACCTGGCAGACCTTCGATCAGAATTGGGTCTTCCAGTTCGACTTCATTTAAAATCTTTACAATTGTTTCTTTCATTTGCATTTAGCTCTCTTTTAACTGGCTTTTCATCAATCGCCTGTATCTACCGTACCTGTCTTCCAGTGAGAACCGGCCAGGTTTCGGGTTAATAGTTGTACCGCTGCAGGATGGGCACTTGTCTTTTAGAGTATAATTGGCGCATTCTGTACAGTATTTGATATGTTGACCCATAATAATCCTTCAGGCCTTGGCTTCATTATGCCTGTGGAATGAGCCTGTACCCTTGGCATTCTTTATAACCTTGATAGCTGCATCTGCCGATTCTTTGAGTACATTCTCGGCTTTTTTGTAATCAGGAGCTGTAACATGTATCCTGTATCTCGGGGCACCCATATAGGTGACATCAACTTTCACGTCTTCATCCACTTTGATCTTAGCAGCGGATTTAAGGGATTTGTTGATGGCATCCACGCCTTCGGGCATCGGGCATGACAGGTCCATGTATCCTGTGATCTCCACATACGGAATTTTTATATTTTCAATTCCCACATTGCTGATGGCTTCAGCCTGTGCACTTTTCACCCCTGCATCTATCAATGCATCTGCCCCGTTCTGCATACCTTCTTCAAAAGCTGCATATACGCTGTCATAAATTTCATAGAGCTGGTCGACAAGTTCTTCCAGTTCTTCAGGACCGGTTTTGGTGACCTCGGCCACGTAATTTATCCAATTTTCGGCCTTTTGCTCATTTTTCCAATCCTGTATCTTTTCCCGCCGCTGGTGTTCATTAACATCCTTCAACGACAGGTCGATATGATGCTTCGTAGGTTCAACATTCAGGACCTTACAGACGATCTTTTGCCCCTCTCTCACGTGGTCCCTGATGTATTTGACCCAACCGGCAGCTACCTCGGATATATGGATCAGGCCTTCCTTTTGGCCATATTCGTCAAGTTCGGTGAATGCACCGAAGTCCTTGACCTGCTTTACTGTACAGACAACCAGTTCATCCTCTTCAGGCCAACCTTTTCGTTCCATATTTATCTCCGGTATGAATTCTTATGTATCTATTCCAGTACTTCGAGAATCTGTGTTTTGATTATTCCCTTTCCGCCTGTGGGTTCTGCAAGTGTGCGGCCGCATACCTGGCAGACAATAATACTGCTGGCACTGCCGAATATCACCTGCTCGTTCTCGCAATCATTGCACTTGACTTTAAGGAATCTGCTTTTGGGTTCTTGTAACATTTTTGCATTCACCCCGTAAGTTCGAACTTACCGGCTCTGAAACATTTCTTCTGGTATGCTTTCTTACATACGGTGCAACGATACCTCAGTGCCACTTTCTTGGTCGGCTTGTCGCCGCCAGGCACCTTTGAGAACTTGCCTGTATTACCTATTCCCTGATGTCTGTGTTTCTGTCTCGTAATTCTCGTCATTGACGATGCCTTACCTTTCTTGACCCTTTCTACTTTATGCTCTGTGTGGGTCTTGCAAAATGGGCAATGCGTCCTGAACTTTGTTGGCATCTTCATATTATTTTCATCCTTTGTGAGTGATATTATTTATTCTGATTATTGTCAAGTACTTTCTATCTGTACCGCTACCTTTCGTTTTATAAGGGGTTTCGCATTTACTTTCGGTAAAACAGCCACGTCCTGGGCACCCAGTATATAGTTGCGTCCATCGGCACCCCTGAACTTTGGGATGTCCTTTAGTAATCGCACAACAATGTATTCTTTATTTATATCCTTTTTGCCTTTTTCATCTGAGTCCCTGCCTATTTCTTCTTTATGAAGTGGTGGAGAGGTAACCTGTGTTTTTGTTTCCCGAGGGGATGATTTTTCAGTGGCAGGTGTATTATCGGCTGCAGATACCCCCGATATATCCTGTTTCTCATCTATTGGTTCTTGATCAGGTTCTCCTGGTGTCGTCCCTGTATCAGTCGGTATCGCTCCCGACGCCTTATCACCGGCATCGTCTGCCGGAACCATGTGTTCATCAGTATCCTGCACTGATGTTGTGATGTCAGATTTGATGTGAGGTTTACTGTCTGGTTTAATACCTGATTCAATGTTGGGTTGAATGCTTGATTTAATGTCAGGTTTACTGTCTGGTTTAATACCTGATTCAATGTTGGGTTGAATGCTTGATTTAATGTCAGGTTTACTGTCTGGTTTAATACCTGATTCGATGTTAGGTTGAATACTTGATTTAATGTCAGGTTTACTGTCTGGTTTAATACCTGATTCGATGTTAGGTTGAACACTTGATTTAATGTCAGGTTTACTGTCTGGTTTAATACCTGATTCAATTTCAGGTTTAATATCTGGCTTACTATCCGGCTTAATACCTGGTTCATTTTCAGTTAATGTGCCAAGGATGGGTTCTATGGTATTTTTCTTGCCTGTGAGGATTGCGTCCAGTACCTGTTGATATACATGCCTCTCCTCAGGGGTCATATTCTCAATATCATGAGTGATATTAGTATGATTTTTAGAAAATGCCTTGCCAGAAGCCATTTTAATAATCTTGCGTGTACGCCTGTTGAATATCTTATCAACCGTTGACAGAGCATTCTTCAGTTCATACTGGATCATGATACTTTCCTCGGAATGTCTCCTGGATATTTTCCGGTCAGCCTCTTCCAGTTCCTTGATATATTCCTGTACTGCTGAGTAGAAACCAGAAGCTATCCTCGACAGGGTGGGTTTTTTCTCTTCCTCCAGTACACGGACAAGTTCTTCGAATTTCATCTCACTCCCCCCATATATTCGGCAGCACCCTTACACATCATGTAGATAGCCGCATATTCGGGCAGTACATTAGCCCCTTCCTCCACTTCGAACCGCTCATCCATCATCTCAACTGTAGTGGGCCTGGTGACATTTATCTTTATCTCATTATCCCCAAACACCACAGCATCTACCAGGGGTTCGAACCGTTGCAGCTCATCCACTGTCAGCGATATTACCTTCATGCCCGATTTTCCGTGCAGGGACGATGCCGCCCTTATCAGGCGTTTTATATCGGCTGTAACCGGTTCATCAATATGGACACTTATATGTGGTATGACCTGCTGCAAGGCAGTTTCCCAGAACCCTGCAGGAATCGAGCTCAATGCATCAAAATTCCCCATCCTCAAAGGTTCCAGATGAACAGGATCGTCAACAGTATTTATTATCTTATTTGCAGTCTTTTTCCCAATCCTGTCAAATTCCATGAGTCTCTTTACAGGATTGTCACCACCTGCCAGTTCCTGCAGGTAGCTGATCAATTTGCGGTTCACCAGCCTGCCCCACCCACCCTGGGATTCGGAGGGAAATACCAGTATCTTTGATCTCTTATCATCACCTTCAACGTATTTTTTCTTAAAAATGTGGTCCAGGTCAAGACCGGTCCCGCTCAGGTAATCTACTATCTCCCTTCGCTGGGCGCTGTCCAGGTTCAGTACCCTTGGGTCCCTTACATGAACATGATACCCCCTGCCTCCCGAAAAGGCAATATGGAGGCTATCCTCACCAAACCCAAAATCATCCATCAAAAACCCAGTCAGTTTGATGATCTCCTGCTTTGCATCATCAAGCATGACCTTGAAGGAATCAGTTTTCACAGGCAGGTGGTCGGCATCGATATCGAAGATCAGGTCTGCGCCCTCCCAGTTCTTTTCCTTCATGGTAGGAGCACCAGGATGCTGGTAGTAAGCAGCCGAATGGTACACATGGGCCGGGACCATGGCCTGGATATATTCCTGCATCTCACCAACGCTTACAAATGCTTTGTGCCGCCGCATACCTGAATCAGGCTCAAGCATTAAAAATCCCCATTCCCGTTTCTCAAGACCCGGCGGCGGCTCAGGCGGCTCTTTCCTGTAATGTTCCTGGAACTTCTTTTTAATGAACAGGATGGTATTGAGTTCCATCTGTTACTAACTCAGACCTGATAATATGTAATATTTGGTTTAAGTGGCAGGTTAACCTGGTAAAATAGGGAATTATTATAACAACACAGACTGTATAATTCCGTGCACCGATATTGAGAAAATGATTATCCTGTAATGGAACAATTCCCCCAATCATGCACATCAGGACCAAAGACTTCGACCTTGACAGCACACTGGACTGCGGACAGGTATTCAGGTGGCAGCACAGCGGTGAATGGTGGACCGGCGTTGTCCTGGGCCATATTGTGCAGGCAAGACAGGATGGTTGTGACCTGATGGTTGACACCGGCCTGGACAGGGACAGCATCGTTTGGTATTTCAGGCTGGATGACGACATGGCAATAATATACAGCCGTATCAACACCGACCCGGTAATGGACGACCTGATAAGGCGTTTTAGGGGATTGCGGCTGGTAAGGCAACAACCCTGGGAATGCCTCATATCCTACATGGCCTCAAGCCGCAATTCCATCCCTAACATCAAGAATTCTATTTACAACCTGTGCAGGCAGTACGGTGATGACCTGGGCCGGGATTTTTCGTTTCCCACTGCCGAGGTGCTGGCCCAAACTACTGAAAACCGGCTCAGGGAGACTAAACTGGGATTTAGAAGTGCAAATATACTGGAAGTGGCGAGGAAGGTGGACAGTGGGGAACTTGACCTGGGAGCCCCCTTTGAACTTGAGTACAGGGAGGCAAGGGAATTGCTGATGGGGGTGCGGGGTATCGGGCCCAAGATTGCTGACTGCGTGCTGCTGTTTGCATATGACAAGCGGGAAGCGTTCCCGGTAGATACACATATACTGTCAGTGATGAATGAACACTACGGCCGGTTCCTGGTAGGTCCAAAAAGCAGGCAGAGCGATATCATCGGTGAATTCGCTCGCAGTTATTTCGGGCAGTATGCCGGATATGCCCAGCAGTACCTGTTCTATTCCAGGATATCGGGTGATAATCCATTGACTCGTTCTGTTGATTGTAAAATCACCAAAGAAACCCAGAGTATAATTAAAAGCACAAGGCCGCCAGGCAGGATAACGGATAGTAGTTGACCTGATTATCTTTTGTGTAGTCTTCAAATTAAAAGAACGTCACAAAAAAACCATTGTTATCTTAGATCGCTATCCTGAAGAGGTATCGTGTCTGGAAATGTAAATCATGCAGGTGCAGACCCCATAATCGGTCCGGTGGTGGCAGCGTCTCTCTTTGGCTGGCTGCCGGCATTTTTGTGGATCGTTATCGGCTCAATATTTATTGGTGGTGTCCATGATATGAGTTCCATGGTGGCATCCATCCGGCATGAAGGTAAGAGTATTGCAAGTGTTGCCGGAAAAGTCATGAGCAGAAGAGCACAACTGATATTTGCATCTTTTATCTGGCTTACATTGATACTCATTGTTGCGGTTTTTGCCGTAGTTGCGGCAAAAGCATTGATCAATAAACCAGAGATCGTCCTGCCCACATTGATGCTGATACCCATTGCACTACTTGTAGGTTATATGGGTTTTAAGCTTGGGATAGATACACGTATCGGAACGGCACTGGGTTTGGTACTTCTCTTTGCATTCATATACCTGGGATTGAGTTATCCCCTTGAACTGCCTGTAAGTGATCCTTTCAGTTACTGGGTTGTGATACTTCTTGTGTACGCATTTATCGCATCAGTACTGCCGGTCTGGACATTACTTCAACCCAGGGACTATCTGGCCTCATATGTGCTATTCATTGGATTGGCAATAGGATTTATTGGTGTAGCTGTGGTTCATCCGACGATTTCCACTCCAGCCTTTATCAGCGTCAATAGTAGTAATGGATATCTTTGGCCCATACTGTTTGTGACAGTTGCATGTGGAGCAGTCTCTGGTTTCCATTCACTGGTCAGCAGCGGGACAACCTCAAAACAGATCAAGAAAGAATCAGATACAAAAGTGATAGGATACGGCGCCATGCTGGTGGAAGGTGTTCTGGCCATTCTGGCATTACTTGCAGTAACCGCAGGATTGAGCTGGGCCACAAATGACCCATCAATATCTTATCCTGTACTCCTAAAGCAGGGTTGGATACTGACGTTCGGTACCGGCTATGGTCACCTGGTGGCCCCCATCTTTGGTTTAACGCTGGGAACTGTGGTCGGCATGATGATAATAAAGACTTTTGTCATGACCACACTTGATACGGCAAGCAGGCTTGGAAGATTTGTAGGTACAGAACTGTTCGGAAGTAACGGGCTTGGTATTACAGTGATGGATAACAGGTATGTATCTACAATAGTTTTGATAATACCGGCAGGCGCTCTTGCTCTTACTGATAGCTGGACCATTATCTGGCCGGTTTTCGGGTCAGCGAACCAGTTGATTGCAGCCCTGACACTGTTTGTAGTTACTATCTGGCTTGTTGGACTGAAAAAACCGTCACGATATACTTTGTATCCTGGCATTTTCATGCTGCTGACTACGATAGCAGCACTAGTGTTCCTGGCTATCGACCTGATACCAGCCAAGAATTACTTACTGGGTGGCACGGTAATTATTTTACTTGTGCTGTCACTTCTTGTGGTGGTTGAAACCATTTCCAGCTGGAAAAGAATTAAAGCAAGTGTATAAATAAAAAACCTGGATTTGAAAATTAAAGTATGGCCATTTTATAATGGCCTTCCCTTTTTTTAATGTGTGTATTGGGCAAAGATTATCTAATTATATTAGATATTACAATCGATAATATATGGCTAATAAGAAACTACGTATAGGTCACCTCTCCACATTCTACCATACTTCGTTCATACTCATGGGTACACAATGGCTTGATGATAAACTGGGCCTTACAGTCAAATGGAGCATGTTCGGTGGAGGTCCGGCTATCGTGGATGCTTTTTCCAGGGGCGAGGTGGATATTGGGTATATCGGGCTGCCCCCTGTGATGATAGGTATTGACAGGGGTGTGCCAATCATATGCGTAGGCGGTGGCCATATGGAAGGTACTGTGATGATCGGGCCGCCCGGGTGCAGTACTCTTAAGGATAAGGGCGGGGATATGGCATCGGTCCTGGAGCAGTTCAGGGGCGGTGTAATCGGGTGTCCGCCGTCAGGTTCTATCCATGATGTAATTATCCGCAACCTGCTGGAGGAGCATGACCTTGTCGGGTCTATTGAGGTAAGGAATTTTCAGTGGGCAGATTTTATTCCCGATGCACTGGATGACGGCCAGGTGGATGCGGCTATTGGGACGCCGCCTTTGTCGGTTGCGGCTGCCAGGGTATGCGGTACAAAGGTTGTGATTCCGCCTTCAAAGCTCTGGCCCTTTAATCCAAGTTATGGTATTATTGTAAGCCATGAACTGCTGCGGGACAGACGTGGACTGGTAGAGGATTTCCTGCGGCTGCATGAGGATGCTTCCAATCTAATACGAGATGAGCCCGGGCGTGCCGCCCAGGTAGTATCCGATCTGGTTGAAGTGGTTGATAGTGATTTTATCATGCAGACTTACCGGGTATCTCCCAGATATTGTGCAGGTCTTCCCAGGGAGTATATTGATTCAGCGATGGCTTTTGTACCTGTGCTTCGTAATCTTGGTTATGTTGAGAATGAACTGGATGAGAGTGATGTTTTTGATAGAACAGTGATTGAAAAGGTACATCCGGGGGAGCACCATTATTTTTTTTAGCTTCAACTCTGCCAAATATGGAAAATAATGTATTCAATAACCTCAACTCTGCCACTCATAGAGAATTATTTATTCTCCCGATAAGCAAGGCAGAGGTTTCTAAAACATACGCTCAAGGGCCTGCCTGGCAGGCATTCCCACTTCAATTCCCAGATCGATTGCTGCCTGGGTGGCCTCCACTACACCGGATGCCAGCACATCCTCGAAATTCCTGACACCCTTCACCTTCACGGCGACGTCATCCAGGCGTTCTGCCATGGATATATCCAGGTATCCGCACATTACAAAACCCCTGGGTGCCCTTATGACCAGTAGCGGCGCATGCTCCATGTCCATTTTCAGGCCCAGTGCCGTGCCGTTTACCAGTTCTATGGATTCGATCTGCATATCTTAATCCAGTTTTTTCAGGTCAGTGGATTGGCAGTCAGGACAGGACAGCTTACTTCCCATACCTTTGAATCTGTTCCCGCATGCACTGCATTCATATCTTGTCATGGCAGCAGCGCTCAGGTCCACGCTATCGGCAGCGCTTGAATCAACAAAACACATATTATACTGCACCTCATAAGATAGAAATTCATAATAGGCAATAAGGTTTCTGCTGAAACGGCAAACGCTGGCAAACACTTATATATCTCTTACAATATCATATGCGGAAAGTACTTATGCCATCTTTAGCCCCGGACAGGGGAAGTCCAGACCTGACAATACTTATACCCTCATCCCTTACAGCAGAAACAAGGGACAGGAGAATAAAGACATATAAGGTCGGACAGATTGCAAGAGTGGCATCAGTGTTCAGGGTCGGGAAGATAATCATCTACCGCGACCCGCAATTCGATGACAGTAGGTTTATAGACCTGCTGCTGAGATATGCAGAAACACCACAGTACCTGCGAAAACACCTGTTCCCCCTTAGGGAGGAGCTAAAGCATGCAGGGGTGTTACCGCCACTAAGGACACTGCATCATCCCATCGAATCAAGATCATCGAACCTCAACGAAGGAGAATTCCGGGTTGGGGTAGTGGTCCCTGGACCACAAAAAAAGAAAAGCGAGAAAAAAGTCGGATCTGACAAAAGTGCATGGGTCGATATCGGAATCGATAGCCCGATCCGCCTCGAAGCACTTTCAAGGAAAGTGCGAACTGGCGAGCGCGTTAATGTCAGAATCTTTTCGCGAAGACCAATACAAGCAAAGCTGGTAACAAAGGACGAGATCCCCATGTACTGGGGATACCGTACAGCAGTAGAAGACAGCCTGTCAGGGGCGCTGGAAAAAATTTCAGAAGAAGGTGCCCTGATAATCGCCACATCCCGCCAGGGTAAGTTGCTCGACAACACACTCCTGGCACAGATTGGTGACCAGACAAAGCAGTCCAAGTATACTGCTGTGGTATTTGGCTCACCCAGGCAAGGTATAGAGACCATACTGGCCGATGAGGGCTTCAAGCTCTCTGACTTCCATTGTGAAGTGCTCAATACCATACCCAGACAGGGAACAGCCACAGTAAGGACAGAAGAGGCCGTATGGGCTACACTGTCTGCGCTGAACCTGGTCAGGTAAGCTGACGACCGTCCCACCAGATGCGATAGGATAATCCTATAACCAGGAGGAAGAGAATGGCAAATTTACACAGACCAAGGCGAGGATCACTGGCCTTCAGCCCGAGGAAAAGGGCAAAGAGCCAGATACCTACTATGAGATCATGGTCCAAAGGAAATAATGAGCCCAAGCTGGGCGGTTTTGCCGGATATAAAGTCGGCATGACCCATGTGATCATGATGGACGATATGCCCAATAGTCTCACCGAAGGTACGGAAATTTCCGTTCCGGTGACAGTGCTTGAAGTACCTGCAATGAAAATTGCAGCGATCAGGGTATATGGAGAACCAGGACCTTACGGCACAAAAATACTGGGCGAAGCATGGTCCACTGACCTTGATCCCTCGTTGGAGCGGAAACTGTTCACACCAAAGAAAACCAATACGAAAAATGCACTTGAAAAGATAGGAAAGCTGGTTGAAGAAGGAAAGGTAGCAAACATCCACTTGATCTCTTATACGCTCCCGTCCCTGATAGCAGGAATCCCAAAAAAGACGCCTGATGTGATGGAGAACAGGATCGTTGGCGGGGATATAGCCACAAGACTTGAATATGCAACATCCATGATCGGAAAATCAGTCGAAGTTTCTGAAATTTTCAATACCGGTGATATGATAGACGTATTAGCCATCACCATAGGTAAAGGTACACAGGGACCTGTGAAACGGTGGGGTATCAACCTGATGAAACACAAACACAGCAGACAGGGCAGTCTCAGGCAGATAGGCACCCTGGGGCCATGGAACCCCTCAAGAGTAAGCTGGCGGGTACCACAACTGGGCCAGACCGGTTATCACCAGAGAACAGAGTACAATAAACGTATCATCAAGATTGGGGAGAACGGCGGGGAAGTGACCCCTAAAGGCGGGTTCCTTAACTATGGAGAAGTAAGCGGGAATTATTTGCTGTTAAAGGGCAGTGTTCCTGGTCCAAAGAGGCGGCTTATAAGGCTAAGACCGGCCATAAGGGGCGATAAACAGCAGATCGGTGCACCCCAGGTATCATATATTAGTGTAGAGTCAAAGCAGGGGTGAATTAAGATATGAGTAAAGCAAAAATCATGGATATTACAGGAGCCTCTAAAGGCGATATCGAGCTCCCTGCTGTATTTGATGAGATGTACAGGCCCGACCTGATCAAGAAAGCTGTACTTGCAGCCCAGGCAAACAGGCTGCAGGTCTACGGTCCCACACCCTATGCCGGTATGCAGACTTCGGCAGCCAACTGGGGTCCCGGACGCGGTGTAGCCCGTGTACCCAGGATCAAGACAGGCAACCGTGTGGCCCGTATCTCACAGGCAAGGGGCGGCAGGAAAGCCCACCCTCCAAAGGTTGAGAAGGATTATTCTGAGAAGATCAATAAGAAGGAACGTTACAAGGCCATCAATTCTGCAATTGCAGCCACTACAAATCCCGAATTGGTCCGGAACAGGGGACACAGGTTCGATGCTGAGTTGCCCATTGTAGCTGATGATGAATTCCAGGATATCAAGACAACTAAAGGGGTTATCGGCTTCATGGAGGCCATTAACGTGTACGATGATGTGATAAGGGCAAAGAACGGTAAGCATATCAGGGCAGGCGGAGGCAAGAGACGCGGACGCAAGTACAAGAAGCCCAAGAGCCTGCTTATTGTAATTGGGGAGGATAACGGCATCGTACGTGCGGCAAGGAACCTATCAGGTGTGGACGTGATCAATGTGAACAGGTTGAATGCTGAACTGTTAGCACCAGGTACCCATGCAGGCAGGCTTGCCATCTGGACAGAATCTGCTATCAAGGTATTGGGGGAGGAGTGATCAATGTCAATAATATTACATCCTTTTGTTACAGAGAAAGCCACTTTCCATATCGAGGACGAGAACAAATTGCAATTTGTGGTTGATATCAATGCCACCAAGGGCCAGATCAAAAGAGAGATCGAGGAACTGTACGATATTCCTGTGCTTTCAGTGAGAACAATGATTACTATGAAAGGTAAGAAAAAGGCTATCGTAGCCTTCGAAGGCGATAACACAGCCGGCGAACTTGCATCCAAACTTGGAATATTCTAGGGAAGGTGAGAATATATGGGAAAAAGAATTATTTCACAGAACCGGGGTAAAGGAACACCCACCTATCGGGCACCCTCCCACAAGTTCAAGGCCCAGCTTAAACACATCAAAGTGGACCAGAATGAAACAGTTAAAGGCGAGGTCATTGAGATACTTCACGATACCGCTAGGTCTGCACCTATTGCAAGGATCAGCCTGGAGAACGGAGAAGAACGCCTGATACTGATTCCGGAAGGCATTGCAGTAGGGCAGGAGATCGCCTGCGGTATTTCTGCAGAGATACTGCAAGGTAATACGTTGCCCCTTCGTGAGATTCCTGAAGGTATACTGTTGTGTAATATAGAGAACAAGCCCGGTGACGGCGGGCAACTTGCCAGGTCAAGCGGTGTATATGCCGTGCTGATTGCCCATGATGTGGGTAAGACCGTGGTGCAGATGCCCAGTGGAGCCACAAAATGGTTGAACCCGAAGTGCAAAGCTACCATAGGAGTAGTGGCGGGCGGAGGCAGGGTCGATAAGCCATTTGTAAAGGCCGGGAAGAAATATCATAAATTAAAGACAAGAGCAGCAAAGTATCCCAGGGTATCCGGTGTGGCAATGAACGCCATAGACCACCCCTTCGGAGGCGGTGGATGGCAGCATCCGGGAAGACCCAAGACCGTAAGCAGAAGAGCACCGCCAGGCAGGAAGGTCGGGTCCATTGCGGCAAGAAGAACAGGAAAGAGGTGATAAGGCATGGCAAAGAAATCATCCACCAAACTGCCCAAGAGAAAGGGTGAGTTTACCTACAGGGGAAAGACTCTCCAGGACCTGAAAAGTTTGAGCCTGGAAGAGTTTGCTGAACTCCTGCCTGCAAGACAGCGCAGGACCATCAACCGCGGGCTTGGCGATGAACATAAGAAAATATTGAACAAGATCAATGACGGAGATACAACCATCAAGACACACCTGAGGGATATGATCATCCTTCCTGGGATGGTTGGCCTCAATCTGGAGATACACAACGGGAAGAGCTTCGAAAAGGTCGAGGTCATACCCGAGATGCTGGGACACTATTTTGGTGAATATTCCTTTACCCGCAAGCGGGTTTCACACGGTTCGGCCGGTGTGGGAGCTACCAAGTCCAGCAAGTTCGTACCGCTGAAATAATGGAGGAAGACCAGATGGCAAGAATTGCTTATTCATTACAAGCAGACCCTGATACTACATCAAGGGCCATGGCTCATGAACTCCATATTTCACCCAAGCATTCAAGGGAGATATGCAGGGCTATCAAAGGTATGAAGACAGGCCAGGCACAAAAGTACCTTGAAGATGTAACCGTCCTGAAACAGGCAGTCCCGTTCAAGCGTCATAACGACAGTATGGGACACCGCAGAGGCCCCATGGCTGCAGGCAGGTATCCACAGAAGGCTGCAAAGGAGTTTATTAAGTTACTGGTGAACGCCGAAGCCAATGCCGAATATAAGGGCCTGGATTCAGATAATATGAAGATAGCCCACATCGCTACCAAACAGGGCCGGGTCATCAGGGGCTACAGGCCGCGGGCAAGGGGCAGGTCATCTCCAAAGAATACAGAGACAGTGAATATAGAAATGATAATCCAGGAGGTGCAATGAACATGGGAATAGAAAGAAAGTTCGTGCAGGACGGGCTGACAAAGGCAAGGATCAATGAATATTTTACTAAGCAGCTTGAACGTGCCGGATACGGTGGAATGGTCATTAACCGTACGCCCATGGGCACTCAGATTACATTATTTGCAGAGAAACCTGGAATGGTCATAGGTAAAGGCGGCAAGACCATACACCGTCTTACCAATGATATGTCCTATGTCTATAATGTAGATAATCCCCAGATCGACGTACAGGAGATCAAGGTACCTGAACTCAATGCCCAGATGATGGCAAATCGTCTGGCCAATGCACTTGAAAGGGGATGGTACTTCAGGAAAGCGGGTTATAATATGCTTCGCAGAATTATGGATTCTGGAGCATTGGGCTGTGAGATAGTCCTCTCAGGAAAGTTCACCGGACCCAGGTCCAAGGTATCCAAGATGGTAGAAGGATACATCAAGCATGCAGGTAAACCGGCTGAAGAACTTGTAGATACGGGTTTTGCCACTGCCGTGAAAAAGCTGGGTACTATAGGATGCCGTGTACGTATTGTACAACCCGGCACTGAACTGCCAGGTAAGTTCTACATGCTAAAAGACGAAAAACCGGCTGCATCTGAGACCCCTGAACCTGAGGCAAAAGCAAAGGAAGGTATCAAAGAGGTACTGGAAAAAACTCCGGAGAAGTCAGGTATGAAGAATATCAGGCAGGTAGGCAGTGTGTGGGAACACACGCATGATGACCTGGACTGGCATCCCATGTCTGTACCCCATCCGGCTGCTACAGCGGTCCCTGTGACCGAAGTTACTGAAGAAGAACCGGCGGCAGCGGTTGAAGCGGAATCCACTGTTGAAGTAAAAACCGCTGTTGAAGCAGAACCCAGCATGGAAACAGTTGATAAGCCAGTTCAATCGCCTGATATTGAATTGCCGGAAGGTGAACAGACACGTATCAACGATGGTTTGGAAGAACACAAACACGAAGGTTATGATTACTGGCACCCCAGTTCCAGGACACATAAAACCAAAGGAGATGAAAATTAATGGCGATCCTGCGAGTGGACGAGATCCGTAACCTGAGCCGGGAAGAGAAACTGGACGAGCTGGAGAAATTTAATGCCGAACTCATCAGGGAACGTGCCATTGCATCATCAGGTGGTGCACCAGAGAACCCAGGCCACATCGGTGAGTTGCGAAGGACCATTGCAAGGATCAAGACCATCCAGAAGGAGACTGGAGAATAAAAGGTAAATATATGCAGATATCACCCAACAACCTCATCCATCACGAATTGATAGGGCTTGAGGTAGAGGTGGTGGACAGCAATAATCCATATCAAATAGGAATAAAAGGAAAGGTGACCGACGAAACCAGGAATATATTGAAGATCGATGTGGACGGCGGGCATGTTAGAATGGTGCCCAAATCCCATACTGATTTCATATTCACAATACCCGCGGGCAATGGTAGACGTTACCTGCCAGATGCCCGAACGCGGGTCAAGGTAAAAGGAACTTTAATACTCTCACAACCTGAAAACCGCATTCAGACAAAGTTCAAGAAAAGCTTCAGACGAAGAAAGAATAAATAAATATCATATAATAATGAGGAATATAAGATGACACGAGACATAGGACTGGACATCAATGCTTCTCCTGATGAGGAGTGTAATGATATCAACTGTCCATTCCATGGGACACTGCCAGTAAGAGGTCAGGTTTTTACCGGGTCAGTGGTCAGCAGTAAGATGGATAAAACAGTTGTTGTGAAGAGGACCTTTGAGAAACTGGTCACTAAGTATGAGCGATATGAGAAAAGACAGTCAAAGATGCATGCCCATAATCCCCCCTGTATCAATGCAAAGGAGGGGGACGTGGTAAAGATCGCAGAATGCAGGCCCCTTAGCAAAACTAAGAAATTCGTAGTGATCGAGGTGACCAAATGATCGGGATGAAAGCCAAGATACCCCGTGCATTGAATGCCGGTGCCAGGCTGGACTGTGTGGATAATACAGGTGCCAGGCAGGTAGAGATCATTTCCGTGAAAAAGTACAGGGGTGTCAAGAATAGGCATCCAAAAGCCGGAATAGGAGATATGCTGGTGGTCAGTGTCAAGAAGGGCACACCTGAGATGCGTAAGCAGATACTGAATGCAGTGGTGATAAGGCAAAAAAAAGAATACAGGCGTCCAGACGGACTTCGTGTTTCCTTTGAAGATAATGCCGCAGTGATCACTGATCTGGACGGTATCCCAAAAGGTACCGAGATCAAAGGGCCGGTTGCCAGGGAAGCGGCTGAAAGATTCAGCAAGATAGCCACGGCAGCTTCAATTATAGTATGAGGTGCTTATCAATGAAGATCAAATCAAAACAACCGAGAAAACAGCGCAAGGCACGCTATAATGCGTCGCTTCACCAGCGCCAGAAATTGATGAGTGTCCAGTTAAGTCATGAACTCAGGGCTAAGTACAATAAGCGCAACATTCCTGTAAATGTGAATGACACTGTAATGGTCATGCGAGGTGACCATACCGGTACTGAAGGTAAGGTGGAACTGGTGGACTTAAAGAGAGGTACCATCGTAGTGGAAGGCGTAAGCGTGGCCAAGGCTGACGGTACAGAGGTACCCAGACCAGTACAACCGTCCAATGTAATGATAACCAAACTTGAACTCAATGACGATATAAGGAAACTTACCCTCACCAGAGGAGGCGAAGAAGAGTGAGCAGACATCAGAAGAGAGTGGCAGCACCCAGAAGCTGGCCCATATCCAAGAAGACCAATATCTGGGTTACCAAACCAAACCCGGGCCCCCATTCCCTTAAACAGGCTATCCCGCTGGGTGTGCTTATCAGGGATATATTGAAATTAACAGATAATATGCGTGAGACAAAGCGTGTCTTAAACGAGGGTAACATACTGGTTGACGGTATTGTGAGAAGGGACCATAAGTTCCCGGTTGGCATATTTGATGTAATCCAGGCCCCAAAGCTGGGAGTTTCTTACAGGATGCTCCTGGACCCCAAGGGTCGATTAAGGCTCAATGAACTGGATGTGGATAAACCAAGGAAACCATGCAAGATACTCAACAAGACCACAGTCAAGGACGGAAAGGTACAGTTGAACCTTCATGATGGGACTAATATTCTTGCCAGCAATGACTATAACACAAGGGATACGATCATTCTCGATATTCCCGAAAAAAGCGTACATAAACACATCAAGTACGAACCAGGGAATCTGGCTGTAGTCATAGGCGGCACCCATTCAGGACAGCTTGCCAAGATCAAGGAGATCAAGTCCGTACGCAGCAGCAGGCATAACATGGTAGTGCTGTTGAAAGACGATGGTACACAGTTCGAGACCATTGAGGATTACGTGTTCGTAGTTGGTACTGACAAACCGGAATTCAACCTGGGAGATGAGATCAATGAGTAAAAATAATGTTATGACAATACCCAGGGTAGATAAGGTCACAGTCCACATAGGCGTAGGAGAGAGTGGTGAGAGGCTCAATAAGGCAGAAGACATTCTTAGTGAGATCACCGGGCAGGGAGTTGTAAGGACAAAAGCCAAGAGAACACTGCAAACCTTTGCCATTAAGAAGAACGAACCTATCGGGTGTAAAGTAACACTGAGAGGCAAACTTGCAGAGAATTTCATGAAGACCAGTCTTGGCATTATAGAGAATTCACTCAGGGAATCCCAGTTCGATGATACAGGGAATTTCAGTTTTGGGATAGAGGAACATACCGATTATGAAGGAATGAAGTATGACCCTAATATTGGTATTTATGGCATGGATGTGACTGTGTCACTAATCAGGCCGGGTTACAGGATAAACAGGCGCAAGATTGGAAAACGAAAGATACCAAACAGTCACAAGATGACAAAGCAGGGTGCCATGGCCTTTATGAATGAGTATCACGCTGTGGAGGTAGTGGCATGAACAAAAAAACAGTCGCAGAGATAGAAAACAAGTTCGGCCGAGGTGCCAACGAGTGCCGCAGGTGCGGCCGGAAACAGGGTCTGGTAAGGAAATACGGAATATACCTGTGCAGGCAGTGTTTCAGGGAAATTGCACCTGACATGGGATTTAACAAATATTCGTGAGGTGAATGAAATGGTATTATTAGACCCACTGGCAGATGCACTCTCAACCATAATTAATGCAGAGAGCACAGGAAAACCCGACTGCATCATACATCCTGCATCAAAAGTGATAGGCAATGTATTGAAAGTAATGCAGGATATAGGGTACATTGGCAATTATGAGTTCATAGACGACGGCAAGTCGGGTATGATCAAAGTGGAACTTATTGGAAAGATCAACAAATGCGGAGTCATCAAACCCAGGTCATCTGTGGGGTACCATGACTTTGAAAAATGGGAGAAACGCTACCTTCCGGCCCGTAATTTTGGTATCTTGATACTGACCACGCCTGATGGGGTGCTATCCCATAGTGAGGCCAGGTCCCGGGTAGTTGGCGGGCAACTGCTTGCATACGTGTACTGAGGTGTGGAAAATGCCAAAAGATTTGAAAAGGACCGTGAACATTCCCGACGGGGTCACTGTAGTACTGGAAGGTAACAACATTTCAGTCACTGGTCCCAGGGGTTCATCTGTCCGTGAATTATGGTATCCGGGAATTACCATCGTGCTGGAGGAAAACCAGATTACGATGGACTCGTTCAACCAAAGGAAAAAACAGGTAGCTATGATGGGTACAATTGCATCCCATATAAGTAATATGATCAATGGTGTCACCAGTGGATATACATACAGGATGAAGGTTTTATATTCCCACTTCCCAATCCAGTTAAAAGTGACAGGAGATCACCTAAGTATCGGGAATTTCCTTGGCGAGAAGAAACCAAGGAAGGCAAAGATACATGGTGACACAAAGGTGGAGACCAAAGGTGACGAAGTAATTGTTTCAGGTATAGCTATTGAAGATGTAGGCCAGACTGCAGCTAATATCCAGCAGGCGACAAAGATAAAAAGGTTTGACCCAAGGGTATTCCAGGATGGCATATACGTGGTGGAGAAGACGACAGCGTAGGTGATAGTAATGGAAGAAGAGATAATCAATGAATTCACTTCAATCAAAGGAGTCGGCGAATCCAGGGCAAAGGCCCTGTATGAAGCAGGATATACTTCGATTGGGGACTTGAATGATGCCACTGCTGAGGAGTTATCCAGGGTTAGAGGTATTACCGACCAGTTGGCTGAAAGGATCAAGAACGAGGTTTCCCAGATATATGAAGATATCGAGGCCGGTAAAGCAGTTGAAGAATCTACACAAGAAGTAGTCGGGACTGAAAAAGTTGAAGTTGAGGCTGAAAAGGAATTCGAAGAACAAGCTGGAGAAGGCGACGAAGAAGATAAAGAAATCGAAGCAGTCCCAACGGCAGAACTTGAACTGGATCCCGAATCCCAGAGACTGCTGAAGGTCAGGAAGAAGCAAAAAGCCAAAAAGCCAAATTTTGTCCAGACTGATCTGCACAAGAAAAAGAGACTTAAAAATTACTGGCGGCGGCCCAAGGGATTGCATAACAAGAAACGGCGCTATATCCTTGGAAAGAGTGGAATGGCCAGGGTAGGATATGGAAGTCCCGTTGCAGTGAAGGGGCTTCATCCCTCGGGTTTCCAGGATATGCTGATGTCCAGGGTACAGGATCTTGATGAACTGGACCCAAGTACACAGGCAGTTCGCATTGCCAGAACAGTGGGACAGCGTAAGCGTATGGAGATTGTCAATAAAGCCAGGAGCCTTGGACTGAAGATACTGAACCCTCCAACAGAAATGCATCCGGTGGAAGAGGAGGTGCAGTGAAATGACTGATCTACGTAACCAGCGCAACATCGCAGCTCATGTATTGGATGTAGGTGTCCACAGAGTATGGATGGATCCGGAAGCTGCCGGCGATATTGCTAATGCGATCACACGCCAGGATATCAGGGAACTCATATCTGAGGGCGTAATTAAAGCCAAACCTGTGAAGGGTGTATCCAGGGGCAGAGCCCGGAAACTGGATATTAAGCGGGCATACGGACACCGCAAGGGTCACGGTTCAAGAAAAGGAGCCAAAGGTGCACGCAATCCAAAGAAAAGGCAGTGGATAAAGAAAATACGCGCATTAAGAAGAAGGCTGCATGAAATGAAAGACGATGGTACGCTGGATAAGTCCACATATAACAGGATGTACCGTAAGGCCAAAGGCGGCGTATACAGGAATGTGGCACACATGGAAGCGCATATCGAATCCCTTGAACACAAGGAGGACTGAGAATGGCAACAGGACCAAGATACAGAGTACCTTTCCGACGCAGAAGAGAGGGTAAAACCGATTATCGTCAGCGTCTTCATCTATTGATTTCAAAACAGCCCAGGATAGTAGCACGCAGTAGCCTGCGCCACATGAAACTCCAGCTGGCCACACCAAAGCCTGAGGGGGACAATACCTGGGTTCATGCAGATTCCAGCGAACTTGAAAAATACGGCTATACAAGTAGCACAGGTAATACACCTGCGGCGTACCTTACAGGCCTGCTCTTCGGGTATAAGGCCAAGGCAGCGGGTTATGAGAACGCCATCCTGGATATGGGATTACAGGTCTCATCCAAAGGCTGCCGGGTATATGCTGCATTGAAAGGTGTGGTGGATTCGGGTTTCGAAGTACCCCATGACCCAGGGATATTCCCGAAGGAATCCAGGATAAAGGGTGAAGAGATCATGGAATACACAGGTACGGATATACCTGCCCAGTTCGAGGAAGCTTTGGCAAAGATAAAGAATGAATTCGGGGAGGATTAAACAATGGCATACGATTATGAAACGGAATGGGTTCCAAAGACAAGATTGGGACAGCTGGTAAAAGAAGGCCAGGTAACGTCAATTGAAGAGGCCCTGTCCTCTGGACTCCCTATAAAAGAACCCCAGTTGGTGGATGCACTGCTTCCAGAACTCAAGGAGGAAGTACTGGACATAAATATGGTCCAGAGAATGACCGATTCGGGCAGGCGTGTCAAGTTCAGGGCAGTTGTAGTAGTAGGCAATGAGGACGGTTATATAGGTCTTGGCCAGGGCAAGGATGTCCAGGTGGGACCTGCCATCAGGAAGGCCATAGATTCTGCAAAGATCAATATCTCAGGTATCAAGCGAGGATGCGGTTCCTGGGAGTGCGGATGCGATACAGAGCATACCGTGCCCTTTGAGGTCGTGGGTAAGATGGGGAGTGTAAAGGTCATATTGAAACCCGCACCCAGGGGCCTGGGTCTGGCAGCCGGAAAAACGGCAAAGACTGTTATGCAATTGGCAGGTATCAAGGATGTCTGGACCAGGACTGAAGGGCAGACCAGGACCACCTTAAACTTTGCCAAGGCCACTTATGAAGCATTGAAAAGGACCGCAGTAGTCCGTACCGTGGGGGCAAAGTAATGTATACCGCAGTGCGGCTAAGAAGTACGGTCAATACCAGGCCAGAGATCAGGGATACCCTGAAGATGCTCAGGCTCAACAGGCTCAACCACTGTGTTGTCCTTGAAGAAAATCCACATAACAAGGGTATGATTCAGAAAGTGAAGGACTATGTGGCATGGGGAAATATTTCCCCGGAAGCTTTATCCCAGCTTATACGCAAGCGAGGCGAACTTAAGGGAAATGGCGCACTGGATGATGAGTACGTTAAGGAGAATACTTCCTTTGATGGTATCAATGCACTGGCACAGGCAATCTGCTCAGGTGAAGTATCTATCAAGGATGTCCCTATGCTAAATCCTGTATTCAGGCTCCATCCGCCCAGGAAAGGACATAAGGGTATCAAGAAAACGGTGCCTGAAGGTGGAGTACTTGGTTATCACGGCGACGATATCAATGCGCTTCTTCACAAGATGAGGTGATACTTATGAAAAAGAACGTAACCAAATTCAGAGGTTCCAGGACGTGCGGAGGTGGCACACATAAGAACCGCCGAGGAGGAGGAAGCCGAGGAGGCCGGGGTAACGCAGGTGGATGCAAACATCATTTCGTGCGCAATTACATGAATGGCATGGCATATGGCAAGCACGGGTTCAAACGTCCACAAAAGGTCCTTTCAAATAAACCCATTGTGAATGTGGGTGAACTGGACGAACTGGCCGAACAACTGGTGCAGTATGGTGAGGCGCATAAACAAGGCGATATTTATCATATCAATCTGGCAGAACTGGAATACCCAATAGTGAAAGTACTGGGTAATGGCAGGATCACCAAACCCATGGCTATCACAGTCTCTGAATGCAGTGCAAGGGCAAGGTCCAAGATCGAAGAAGCTGGTGGCAGTATAGAAGAATATGTCCCATCAGTCAAAGAAGTGGACATTGAACCAGAAGAGACCCGGGAACCAGATGTTGAAGAAGACGTCTGATCATTAATTCATGGAAAAAAAACAATAATGTTAAATTATTGTTTTTCCATTCCATATTTTTAATATCAAAATCAGTTGCATTTATTAATATCAAAATCGGGTGCATTTAATGACCTTAAAGGATACAATCGAACCAATCTTGCGAAAACTTCCGGCTGTATCAAGACCGGAGGGACATGTCCATTTCAAGAAGAAACTGACCTGGACTTTGAGCATACTAGTGCTGTATTTCGCTTTGTCCAATGTTCCGCTTTTCGGCATGTCTCCTGAATCCATAGACCTGTTCGAACAATACAGGGCATTCTTTGCAGGGGCATCGGGTTCACTCTTGTTACTGGGTATCGGCCCCATTGTTACTGCATCCATTGTGTTGCAGCTGCTGGTGGGAGCTGATGTGATCAAGATGGACCTGAGCAACCCCCAGGACCAGGCGATCTTCCAGGGAGTCCAGAAACTGCTGGTGTTTGTGATGATCATATTGACAGCACTGCCCCAGATCTTAGGTGGGTACATCAAGCCCGATGCCGGCCTGGCAGCCATACTGGCAGCGGATTTTAACATCTCGGCCGCAGCCGGGTTGGATCTTGTGCTGTTAATTATATTCATTCAGATATTCATTGGCGGAACCTTGATATTGTTTATGGATGAGGTGGTATCCAAATGGGGTATAGGTTCCGGCGTGGGACTGTTCATTGTAGCAGGAGTGTCACAGGCGATCGTTACGGGCCTGTTCAGTATAACGCGCCCGGGAGGACCTGGCAGTGCACCAGTTGGCCTTTTACCAAAATGGCTGTATTTCACTACCGATGTGGGACTTGGCAACCTGTTCTCAGATAATGCTTTCCAGAACGTTTTCATCGATGGCGGTATCCTGGCACTTATAAGCACGGTCCTGATTTTCCTTGTGGTGGTATATGTAGAATCTACGCGTATCGAGATACCTCTGGCCCATAGTGCGGTGCGGGGTGCCAGGGGCAGATTCCCTGTCAAGCTTATTTATGCCAGTGTGCTTCCCATGATACTGGTCAGGGCACTGCAGGCAAATATCCAGATGGTGGGCATGCTGCTGTTTAATAAAGGGATTACATTCTTTGGTGAGTTCAGGGGTGGTACTGCTACCAGTGGCCTGATGTATTATTTATCGCCATTGCACGGTCCCAGTGATTGGATACCCAGTCTGGTGAAACAGAATTTTGATGATATTAATATGCAGTTTGCTACTGAAGCCACTGGTTTTGCACCTGTAGATGTACCGGCTACCTGGCAGATATTATTACATGTGGGTGCGGATGCTACCATGTTGATCGTTGGTGGTGTCATATTTGCGCTGTTCTGGATAGAGACTACAGGTATGAATGCAAAGAACACGGCCCAGAAGATACACAATTCAGGTATGCAAATACCGGGATTCAGGCGGAACATTGACAGTATCGAGCGGGTCATGAACCGTTATATTCCAAGAGTTACTATTATCGGAGGTGCGTTCATCGGACTGTTGACACTGTTGGCCAGTCTCCTGGGTACGCTGGGAGGTGCAGGCGGGACAGGTCTGCTGCTGGCTGTGAGTATTGTATACAGATTGTATGAGGACTTGGCATCCGAACAGATGATGGAGATGCACCCGATGATGAGACAATTCCTCGGAGGTACTTCATAGTATGGTCAATCTGGTATTACTTGGTGCGCCGGGTGCGGGTAAGGGCACCCAGGCCAAGATGCTGGCCGGGAAGTACGGTATCCTTCACATATCCACAGGAGATATATTGCGGGAAAATGTGAGCAACAATACCGAACTGGGCCAGAAAGCGAAGGAATACATGGACAAGGGCGAACTCGTCCCTGACACTGTACTGATAGATATTATCAAGGACAGGTTATCTAAACCTGACACCGATAACGGATTCCTGCTGGACGGCTATCCTCGGACCATTCCACAGGCAGTGGCACTGGACTATATCTTCGGCCAGTTGGGAAAGAGACTGGATGTAGTGATAGATATCGAGGTTCCGGACGAGGAACTGGTGGCCAGGTTGGCGGGCAGGCGGATGTGTAAGTGCGGTGCCAGCTATCACGCAACGTTCAATCCTCCAAAGGAGGATGGGATATGCGATGTATGTGGCGGGGAATTGTACCAGCGTGACGATGATACCGAAAGCTCAGTAAAGACCAGGCTGGTTGCCTATTACAACCAGACCCACCCGCTTATTGATTATTATATAGATAAAGGATTGTTGCGTACTGTTAGTGGTACCGGTGGTATTGAGGATATCTTCGGTGAGATCACAGTCGTTATTGATAAGATATTGGAGTAGTACATGCCAAAATCTGACTTTAAGCAGACACTGGAAAGGGCTGCACTTGCCCTTGGTTTCGGAATGATGTTCGGAATCATCCTGCTTGGTGAACGTTTCAGGATACAGGTGGGTGAGGTAGTACAGATATTACTGGGGCCGCTGCCCGATATCCTGCCTTTCCATATTATGCTGTTCGTGATGGCTGCTATTACCGGCCTGTATGCATCGCTGATTCAGAAATATACCATGGATTGGGAACTGATGCGCCGGGTGCAGGACCAGATGAAGAACTTCCAGAAGGATTTCAGGGAGGCGCAGCTTGCAGATAACCAGGCTAAAGTGAAGAAAATGGAAGCAGAGCGTTCAGCCATGATGAATGACCAGATGCAAATGACCAAACAGCAGTTCAAACCCATGGCTTATATCAGCATTATCTCGCTGCCCCTGTTCATGTGGGCGTATCTTTACATCGGAGAGCACCCTGACCCAGCCCTTATTTTCCCGTTCTGGGGTGAAAAGTCGCTGACCGGGTTTGCACTGGGTCCCATCCAGTACTGGATATACTGGTATTTCATTTGCAGTCTGCCAATCAGCCAGATTATCAGGAAGAGCCTGAATATCGGCGGCGTATGAACATGATAATTACAGTCAGCGGTCCACCAGGGAGCGGGAAGAGTACGCTTTCAAGGATGATAGCTGAATATTTTAATCTGGAACTTGTATCCTCAGGTGACGTTTTCAGGGCCATGGCAAAGGAAAAGGGAGTGGATCTTGAAAAGTTGGGGCATATGGCTGAAGTTGACCCTGGCATTGATAAGGAGATTGACAGGCGGCAGGTGGAGCTTTCAAAGACAAAAGGGGATTTCATGTTCGAGGGACGGCTTTCGGGCTGGCTGATAGATGCGGACCTGAAGATAATGCTCAAGACCGATGTAGGGGTAAGGGCAAGGCGCATCGCAGGCAGGGAAAATATTTCCCCCAAGCAGGCCATGCACGAGACCATGGTACGCCAGGTGAGTGAGGCAAAGCGGTACAGGGTACACTATGATATCGATATAGCAGATTTGACCCTGTATGACCTGGTGATCGAGTCCAGTGTCTGGGACCAGGATGCTACGGCAAATGTTGCTATTACAGCAATTGGATCTATGAAGGAAAAGGGACTGAGGGGTTAGATGGAGCAAAAACTTCCTGCTGACATCAAACGGGAACTGAAATGCAAAGTGGAGGATACCACTGACCCTGCTTATGGATTTATTCCTAACAAGCGTCCTATAAGGGACCATATAACTCACGGTGTGATCAATCTTGACAAACCGGCCGGACCTACCAGTCACGAGGTGGTGTCGTGGGTGAAGAAGATACTGGACCTTCCCAGGGCAGGGCACGGCGGGACATTGGACCCTAAGGTTACTGGTCTTTTGCCTATTATGATGGGCGATGCAACCAAGTCGGTTGGGGCGCTGATGACTGCAGGGAAGGAATATATATGTTTAATGAAATTACACTCCACTGTAAAAAAGACCGTAGTTAAGGAGATTGCACAGGAGTTCACCGGACCTATATACCAGAGACCTCCGGTAAAGTCAGCTGTGAAACGTGAGGTAAGGATACGCAATATCTATTACCTGGATATCCCTGAGATCAATGGTACTAATGTACTGATGCGCGTGGGCTGTGAGGCCGGTACTTATATCAGGAAACTGTGCCATGATATGGGCGAAGCTCTTGGTTCCGGTGCGCATATGCAGGAGTTGCGGAGAACCCGCAGCGGGCCGTTCAGGGAAGATGAGAGTATGATAACGCTGTTCGACCTGAAGGATGCCATGGTTATGTACCAGGAGTCGGATGACGAGAGCGAACTGCGCCGGGTGATACAGCCAATGGAGGCGGGTCTTGTGCATCTGCCCAGGATTATAATAAGGGACAGTGCTGTGGACGCCATATGTCACGGTGCCAGTCTGGCCGCACCTGGTGTGGTGAAGGTGGATTCTGGTATGAACACTGGCGATATGGTGCTGGTCATGAGCCTGAAAGGCGAAGCGGTTGCCCTGGCATGGAGCCTTATGGATACGGATGCCGTGCTTGAGGCAGAGACTGGTATGGTGGCCAATACCAAGCGGGTGCTGATGCCTGAGGGGACTTATCCCAAGGGCTGGACAGCGAAGACGGAAAAAAAAGATGAAGCTGACTGAAAATGTCAGTCAAAGGCAGAATACGACACCTTGATGCCGAGGTAGTCTAGCGGTATGGCGCAAGCCTGGAAAGCTTGTGGGGCTTGGTTCCCCTCGGGAGTTCGAATCTCCCCCTCGGCGCTTATTTCTTGAACGTGTTGGAAATTATCAACACATTTCTGCTAAACGGTATCTATTTTTTGTAACTTTTTGCCACAGAGACATCTTTTCCGTATCCTTAAATATCCCCTCTGTACACCTGACCAGCAGCCAGCCTTGTGATTTCGAGTAGCCTGGGTTTGGAGAGGAAAGCATGGAGGAATATAGCACTGGCCTGGGATATCTGCTGGTCATGAGCTGGGGACTGGAGGAGTGAGGGAGGCGTGGAGGGGCGCCTGCGAGGATTACGCCGTTCATGGTTTTTTACCTGTTCCGATATGTTTTTTATGATCTAACATAGTTAAAATATTTAAATGGTGTTGTGGTGCATTATGAAATTTGTGTCTTTTATTTTTTAGATGCTGATTCAAAAGTGATTGAACAGATAGATCCTCATGATTTTTCCGACCTCCCCTCACTTTTTCAGTCATCTCAAAATCCGCCTCAACGTTTGGTAAAAACTCTCTCTGGTTTTGACCAGGACAATCTCTATTCGATTTTCATTCTCGACGATCCGATAAGCAATTCGGTATTCTGTATTTATATACTCAAAATGGTAAGACCTGATACCTTTCAAGGGTCCCTTAAGTTCTCCAGATCGATAGGGCTCTTCTGACAGCTTCCTTGCTTCATCTTTAATTCTACGCTGCAAATGCTGATTGAACTTTCTGTATCTCCTATGTGCAGAAGGAGACATGAAAATGTGGTATTGTTTTCGTTCACCACTCGTCAATTGGTATTCCCTCTCCTTTTTCCAGCTCCTCAAGAGACTGATTGATGCATCCGAAAGCCTCTTTATCCAAAAGGATTTCTAAAGTTTCAGACTCTGCTACACTTAGCCCTTTTAAGATGTGAGCCAGTCGTTCGAGGTTAATCAGTTCGACTCTATCCATTTCTTTTATTGCTGTCGACATCTATAAATCACCTTCATATTCTTATGTTTATAGTGATTATATGCTATAATCTCTTTATTCTCAATAAGTTTCATTATTTCATATGGGCATTTCCATAACTTAAAACCAGTATTTAGATCAACTTCTTTTGTTAGCCAGTTCAGTATAACATCAGTATCCAAAAAACATTAGATTTTTCCATAGCAACTTTCTCTTAGCATTTTGATGTACTCTGTGCTTTGCATCTCTTTAAGAATCACACTTTTAAAAGCCCCAAGCCATTGATCTGCACAATTTATTTCAACTTTTGTATCAATACCTTCAATAACTTTAACTAACCGTTCTAATGTTACTGGCATATTATTTCACAAATCAACTTATGTATTTATTACACTTTAATTACTTTACGTGTAACTTGACATTGTCAGATTAATATTTAATCCTTCTGAACTTACATTTTTAAACGTATAAGGAAGTATATAATTTCCTCCAGGCTTAGAAAATACGAACGAAGTGAGCATCTTCTTGAGTTTACGGTCTCAGTGGGGGTTTTAACTAAATCTTATGAGGGTTGATTATCGATAGGTAGGCCAGGTATTTCAAAGAGCGAAATATTATATAGCAGAAGATTCTACTTTTAAACTGGAGATGTCGATGTACACAAGCATAAAAGTAAAAAACAGCACCAAAAAGAAACTGGATATCCTGCAATCTAAATTCACCATCACCACAGGCAGGAAGATATCCTTTCAAAACCTGCTTGATAAGATATCGGATTATGCCCTGCTGCATGAAAAAGAGCTTTTAAAAAAACTGCCTGCGCTGAAGGATGATCCGGCATGGAGCGGGGCCATAGACTGGGGTGAAGAGACCGACGCTTCTAAGGTGGATGAATACCTGTATAATTGAGGACCGGGGCAATGGCCGTATTTATTGATACCGGAGCCTTCATGGCTTACAGGAATAAAAAGGATGTTTATCACAGTGCGGCGGACGATCTTGTACGCCGTGCCCTAAAGGGGGAGTTTGGTTCTATATTTACTACAGATTATATCTATGACGAGGCCCTGGCACTTGCAATGGTGCGCACGGGAAATAAGGGTGTGGCAGAGGATATTTCTGATGTGATGCGCTCACCGCGCATCGAGATGATCAACATTGATGGGATCATCCTGGAGCAGGCAAGGGAATTGTTTTTCAGGCTCTTTGATAAGGGGATCAGTTTCACTGATGCAACCACCATGGCAGTAATGCAGCAGGAAAATATGGGGAAGATCATCACTTTTGACTCGCATTTTAATGGGTTGTTCGAAGTGCTGGATAGGTGAACCCTCAATTTTACCTTGAAAGTAACTTATAGGATTCACGGTTTTGTTGATATCCAGTAGAACTAACCCTGGGCTACAAATTCATATGATGTTATTTCAGGCCCAGTGGGCTTGATGATGTGAGCAGTCTCTATTAGAAGTGTTGAATAATGGAGCTGATTGAATCCTCTATATGCAGAGAGATAATAAAATAACTCACTTTCTGCATATAGGGGCTGTATAACAATTGAGAATTTAATGCAAACTGGCAATTTTAAGCATGGAAAACTTGTGGGGCTTGGTTCCCCTCAGGAGTTCGAATTTCCCCATCGGCGCTTTGTTTTTTGACGTCTAGGAAATTGTCAATGCATTTCTACAAACCGTATCTGTTTTTTATAACTTTTTGCCACAGAGACGTCTTTTCCATATCCTCTAATCCCCCCTCTGTGCACTTGACCAGCAGCCAGCCTTGTGGTTTCGAGTAACCTGGGTTCGGGGGGAGGGGAGAGGTATGTGAAAAAAGCGAGGTGTGACTCCCTGGCTTTAAAAATATAAATGAGCCTCTGGCAAAATGGATATAACAGCTTTAAAATGCCAATAAACACCTAGAAAGTGTCAGTTTTTCTAAAATTTCATTATATGGGTTTGGATTGAGGGTATTTCAGGCAATTTTTGATACAATATATGCACAAACTCAATAGAATTAATTCAACTGTATCGAAATGTATTTATGATAGGTGCTAATGAATACGTTACGATTATATCCTATTTTTTGTTATTTTTGGATTTTTAGCAATAATATGTACCTAAACAACTGTAATAGTTAGAATTTACTTAGAATTTCAATTGAAGGATTTGTAAATGAATTTTTTATAAATACACGCCTTAAATATCTCATAAATCAAAAAATAACGAATATACTCTGGAATGCCAGAGCCTCAATTATGTCATTGATTGTAGAATGTGGGAGGGAAATATTCCTTGAAATCGTCATATACAGGCCGGGGACATTTGTCTGGGATATATCGGTGACTGCAGATGATGGGATTTTTTATGCTCGGTTAAAAAATAAAATATTTCCAACAACTTTCAGTATAAATAAGGTTAAAATAGTAATAGATTATAAATAAATGGCTCTCTTGTCTGCGTAGCGTTACTCATTTTGGACATTTTGCACAAATATATAATTGATAGTCGTCCAGAATTCGGCCGTGTCCCTGATCAATTGACAATATTTAAATAGTTTAAATGTAATTCTCTCTTTTGAGGGATATAAATGGATTCAGAACTGGATTTATCAGAATTTTGTTGTTTGAATAAAGATTGCCCGAATTTCGGTAAGAAGGGTGAAGGAAATATAAGAGTCAAAGAGAGATATGGATCGAAAAATCGGGCGCTATTGAGATGCAATACATGCACACATTGCTTCAGTGAAACCAGATGTACGATATTTTTTGGACTTAAGACCCCAGATGAAGAAGTACTTAGGACACTGGCAATGATACCTGAAAAAGGAAGCATACGAGGAACGGCAAGAGCCACAGGATATGATAAAGATACTATATGCAGATGGCTTGACATTGCAGGAGCTCATTGCCAAGAAGTTACCGATTATTTTTTTCAAGAGCTTGAGCTTGGCCAGGTACAAATAGATGAGATATGGTCATACATAAAAAAAAGGAAAAAAACGTGACTGATGACGATCCTGATGAATATGGTGATTTTTATTCATTAACAGCAATGGAAAGTGATACAAAATTGTTTATCAGTCATCATGAAGGAGGAAGAAGTACAGATGATGCTACAGAATTATTTACTGATTTCGAAAGTAAACGATCAAATACCTCTCCAATCCCACTGTTCACCTCAGATGACTGGGATCCCTTTGAATTGGGACTTCTAAATGTTTACGGGAGTTTGGAGCAGCCACCCTATTGTGGCATTGGAAGAAAACCACATCCTATTTTGGTGCCACCTGAAGATTTGAGGTATGCTCAGGTAATAAAAAAGGTTGCGAAAGGGCAAGTTGTTGAAGTGCGTCAACGCGTTGTTTTCGGAGATGTCGAAGAAATATTAAGGCTTTTTGGGGCAGATTCAGGTGGCTGTATTAACACAGCATATATAGAACGGATCAATCTTACTATCAGAAATTCTCTGGCAAGATTTATACGCAAAGGAATGAATTTTAGTAAAAGTGCGCTAATGCATTCAAGAGCGTTAGACTTCTTCCAGGCATGGTATAATTTTGTTAAGCCGCATAAATCACTACGATTAATGGTCAATTGTGGGAACAAAAGATGGTTGAAAAGGACACCAGCTATGGCTCAGAAACTTACAGACCATATTTGGACATTGAAAAAATTATTGACATTCAGAGTGCCTGTTCAGTAAATCGGGGACACGACCAATATTCGATGGATATGATTATTTCTCCTTAGATTTCAAGTTCTTCAATAGTTTTGCTTATGCTCCAGACTTCTATAATTTTATCAGTATTTATTTTATTAAAATGTTTGTCATTAGTGATTAATGTCGCATCATCTTGAAGGCAGGTTGCAGCGTGATAGATATCTATTAACTCATCTTCTGGAAAATACGGTTTGCAGATATGCAAAAACTTTTCATCTACATCTATGACCTTCATTTTGTCTATTAATTTATGAAGAATTTCTTTTCCACGGTCAGACTCAAAGACTTTTGCATACTTTTCCATTTCCATAATCAAGAATTCATTACCAATGAGTATAACATTTGTATCATTAATCAGTTCTAAAAGTAATCTCAGTGATTTTGTTTCCTTTTTTGGATTCTTAACGGCTGCGATAAATAGATTTGTATCAACCAAAAACTGACGGATGTTTTTTCTTGATTTTTTCTTTAATATCACTTTGCACCTTACCTATTATGGTATCAATGTCTATATTTTTAAAGTCTTTCTCAAGCTGTTTCGCCAATTCTTCAATGTTTATTTTTTTGATAATTAAAAGGTCATTTTCAACATCTGCTATGAGTAGCTTGGAGCCTTTATCCAGCTTCATTTTCTTACGTATTGCACCAGGAATTACAATCCTGCCAGCTTTGTCTATGTTCACAATTTCCATAATATACCATTATGGTATTATGGCATAAAGTCTTTTGGGAAGAAATTATCAATGTGTTCAAGATGCCGTAGCCACTTCCCCTAATGCCATTGCATTAGTCATCGGTTAAGGAGTTTGACTGGCTCGATATGTATTGTTTTCCAAAGAACTGCTGATTTTTTATGATTAGCCAATTTAATTTGAATAGAACACAGATGACACGGATTAGACGGATTTTCACGGATTTATTTTCGTATCCGCGCGCATCCGTGTCATCCGTGCAATCCGTGTTCTATCACAATATTACTCTTAACCGATGACACATGAATGCTATTGCGTTTGGGTCAGGTTATGTTACTATTTCCCGGACGGCCAGGGCCAGCTTGTGGTTGAATCTGGTTACTGTTGTGATTCTGTCGCTGTTTGTGTTTTTGGTGTTCTAAGCCTGAACTGTTGAAAAATTGTCGGTGAAAAATCAGTGGTGGAGGAAATTCATTAGATTAAATCAGATGGATCTATTCGTTGGACTTCTTCGATAATATCAAAATGCTTATCCACACTTACAATTGTCTCAAGTCCATTTTGTACCATTGTGGCAGCATGGATGATGTCCCTTGGTAACACACCCTTATCCCGGTATTGTTGGCAAAAGTACAGCGATATCTCGATATCCTTTTTTGTGACAGGCAGCACATTAAGTTCTAAGTCCATCATGCTCCATGCCAGGTCTGCTCCCTTGTCCGGAAGATTGATGTGGTGGTATCTGTATAAAATTTCCTGGAAGACTTCTGTATCAATGGCTGCCTTCAATTCTCCGGACTGGATTCTGGACAGGATGTCAACACAGGGCTCTTTGAATTCATGGGGTTTGCCAGCGGCATACATGAAGATATTTGTGTCAATGAAATATTCATTCATTGACAGCACCTGATTCTATCTCCTGTTCCATGGTTTCCCAATCGTCTACCGGGAGGTTCATCTTGGAGATTTTCTTTGCGGCATCGGAAGTTTTGGTATGCATTGGGCGTATGATGAGTTCGTCGTTCCTGTCTATTATATATACTGCTGTGGATTCTTTCAGGCAGAGGGCTTCCCTCATTTTGGCAGGAATTGAGATTCTCCCAAATTTATCAATTTTGGCAATTTTATGCATAATGGTATATTGGGTGTTATTGGGTTTAAGGTTTTTGAGTGCTGTAGGTGAGTTGAGGATAGGGTTTTCGTCACGGCCCCGGACATCGTTTCGCTCTGTCTGGGGCATCTCGGTGGATGCTCGAGTTTTCAATTACTTTCGGCATGCAAAATATATTCACATTGAATGGGTGCAGTTTAATTGAAGTAAAAACTAACGTATTATAATTTAACATCTTGTTTGTATAAGATTTGATTAATTGCTGATCGATTATATTAAATTTGAGATGAGATAACTCTTAAATCTGATGCAATAAGAGATGAATAACTATAATAGATGCTCAGAATTTAAGATGACCTTTATGAGGAATGTTACATGTATAAAGTTGAAATAGACAGATTTAATAAGAAAATTGACGAGCAGAGAATATATCCATCTTCTAAAAGAGCTTTACATCACATTGTTGAAATGTTTTTTTACACCGATTATACAAATATTTCTAAAGAAAGGAAGTCTAAAGTAGAAAAAGATTTTAAATTAGAGTGCATAATGATCAAAACAAAATATTATAAATCTGATGTTAATAAAGTTGAGGAAATAATTAGTCAAATAGAAAATAGTTTATTCACCATACTTGATAAATCAGTTGAGGAAACAATGTTGGAAAAAATTGCTGGAAAACTTGGCCCACTAAATTTAAATTTTAAAAAAATTTCCTAATAACTATTCGTATTGTTTTTTCTGACGCCTATAAAAACTATACTAATGCTGATTAAGGGTTCTGAAATATTTGAGCATGAATCTGCCATCCCGCAGTCAACGACCCCGGACGGCTCTACGCTCTGTCCGAGGCATCGAAAATGATGCTCGAGGATTTACATTATTTCAAAATTGCTTTCATTCTATTTCCAATTCATGCATAAAATTATTATGATTTCCCGAAAATTTTATATTTGGAATTTTCCCAATTCTGTTTTATTGATTTTTTATATTTTACCAATTCCCTCGTAGATTTATAACTTTAAAATCAAAAGAACTAGGTACTGTAATAATTCTAGCTTGTTCTAAAAAATATTGCTTTTTTTCATTAAAAGGGTGGTGATCTCGAAGGTTTATTACTAATTTTTCATTTTGAAATATGTCTAAATCTTTATTGCCATAAAATGGATTATTACACACTACTTTTGAAATCCATTCTTTATCCATATATTTGTGCATTAAAAAACCTTCATTTTTTAATTTGATGTTCATTTCTCTATAATTTTTTTGTATAAAATCTAATTCTGTAGGAAAAATAAAATCCGGTGTACCTAATCCTACCTTATCATAGAATTCTAAGAACTTTCTATTATCAAAAGGGATGTTTCCAGTAATAAAACTAATTTCTACATAATCTAGGGTGTTATCCGAATTTTCTGGATGAACATTTGGCTGAAACGCAATTGAAAATATGTTATTTTGTGCTTCAGCAACAAAACAAGCGAGTTCTCTATGATGTGGTTTTACAATTCCTGTTTTCGAGTATCTTCTATTTTGCTCTTTTAATGCTTGAATAAAATTTTTCGGTCCATAACCGAACCATGAATAATTGACATTATTTTTATTGCATACTTGATTTATTAAAAAGCTGGGATTATCAGAATGATAATAACCTCTTCTAAAAATAAAATAGAAATTTTTTAATATATCCCACAATTTTTCTAAAGTAATGCCCATTTTATCAACCGAAAAAAAGTAAACTTTATTCGTGAAGCCGAAAAAATCCCCATATAAGGAACATTGCATAGAATTATTTGTTTCAATCTGAAAATAAGGAACTTCGTTATTTCTGAAACGAATATTGGGATTCATAATAGTACCTAATTGAAGATATTCATCTTCTAAAATTTTGTCTTCTATGATAGATTCACTTGAAAATTTTTCATTATCATCCATTATTTCAAGTTGATGTGTCTCGTTTGATTTAGAATTCATATCTTGAAATATCAAATTTTCATTTTGGAATTTATTTTTTTCATCTTGTATAGTATTCAAATTTTCAAATTGAAATTGTCCAGATCGCTCTTGATCAAGCCATTTCATTAAATCTAAACAAAATTGTTTTTTCCATTCATCTTGGTCTTTGTATCGTCTGAATAGGCAAGTATTTTCAGTTTCAATTTTATTTTGAAATTCCAATACTTTTATAAGTTGTTCGCCAGGATCTTCTAACATATTATTAGGAATATCCCTAAAATACACCCAAATATCGGTGCTATTTTTTTGTGCTTCTTCAAATTCTTCTTCAAACCCAGATGAATATTTTCCTGTAGAACTTCCCCATCTTTTCCATAAAAGCATTACAACAAGGCGACTTTTTTTAAAATCTTCATTTATTTTTTCCTGAGGACGTCCCATTGCTGGTAATGTATCTTCCCAACACATGCCCTCTAAAAGGATTCCCTTTGATTTTGCTTTTAAATTATTAGTTAATTCAATAATTTCAAAAAACATCTTCTTTTCATCAATCAGGTCTGAAGGATAAGATATAAAAATGGGATACTTTTCAAGATAATCCGTTTGCTTTTCTTTTTTATTCAAAATCATCACCGGTACTTCAATATTGTTAACTTTTACAATAAAAATGGTTTCCGAAATATTTGCGTTTGCCAGATTCATATTTTTTTAAACACAAATATGCAAATAAATTTATAAGGTTTATTCTTCATCTCGTTAAATATATTCATCTAAACTCTTTTGCAGGTATTCTATTAATTGGTCAGAATTCTCGACGACACGAATTTCCATGTCATCAAGAATCATTCCTTCCATGTTTATTCCTTTTTGTCTAAATCCAATCCGAGGTATTTTATTGAAACATGCCCAACGAAACTCATCCTCACACGGTACTGAGGTTGTATATAATCCAGTAGGCAAACGGTATCTACGGTGGAGAATGCCTATGAAAAAATCACTTTTTTCAATCTCTTCAAATAATTTTGCTGTTATTGGACGATGTGACGAAGGATTTGTAGGATCCTTATGCCACCAATAAACATCCACATTATGATTTTCTTCCATTTTTTCTTTTAGCCAATTTGCCATAGGATATTCGTTATCTCTTTCTCCACATGATAAAAAAACTTTTAATGGATAATTAATCCCAATTTTAGCATTTTCATTACTAATTTGAATGTGGTCCGTTTCAAAAGCAAAGTCATCCTCTCATTCCAATACAGCTAGATGTCCATCATCCATTAATGAATAGAGTAATCCATTATGATGGTGTAAGAAACCTTTTTCATCAAGAGTAGTTAAAAGTCTTTTGTACTGTGGCAGATATATTTCCGTAATAACATTTATTGATTCTAGTTGTCTGAATATTTCATTGCTATCAATTCTTTGAAAGTCTCCATTCGTATCGATATTTTCCATAAAGGCTTTTAATATTTCATAAATTAGCTTTGTTTTTGGAACTGGATAAAATGGTACTGTTATAGTTCTTACAGCCATAATATATTTTATTATTTATCTCACAAATATACTTTTCGATAAAATAGAACCTCATAGAAATATTGTAATGAATGTATGAATCCCTTAATTTGCCTCTATTCTAGAATAAAAAATTATTGCTATCGGCCCCGAGCATAAGCTTACCAATCTGCACAGACCGGTATACCTCGGACAAATGTCCAAGGCCTGTATATAGCGTTTTTTCAGGATTATCTCCTGTTATGCTCGTATGTATTGTGTGCTGAAATATACTTCTCAATCACGTCCCAGCCAGAGCCCACAGAGCTGTGGTAACAGCTTGGAGCCCAAAGATGGTCACCGCACCATTCCTTCAAATGAGGAAATTCTTTCCTGAGCACCCTGCTACTTCTACCTTTGATCATCTTGGATATATAACTTACGGAATATTTTGGCGGGTATTTGATAAATATATGCACATTGTCCGGGTTCACTGCCATGTCAATGACCTCAATATCAAGTTCCTTGCACGTCTTCCTGATAATAGCCTCAGCCACCATACCCACATCACCCACCAGCACCTTGCCCCTATACTTTGGAGAAAACACCATATGGTCAGTAAGCAAAGATACCATGTGCCTGTCGTGCCTCAACTCCTTTGACATATAAAATGCAGACGCAAACCTATTATAAAAATAATCGGTAAGAGTGCACTGAAAGTATTGACACTATCACATCACATAAGCCGGATTAATCAAGCCAATATCTACCTCACAACCACAGTCCCCCCTCTCCCCTCCAGCGCCTCCACCACACTCTCTGGCCTGCACACAACCGCCCGCTCCCCGCCCTGCTCCACGAACTCCACAGCCGCTTGAATCTTAGGACCCATGCTCCCGGGTGGGAACTGCCCATCAGCCAGATAGCCCCGTGCCTCCTCCACAGTCAACCTGTCCAGTTCAACCTGGCCGGGCGTATTATAATTCAGCGACACCTTATCCACAGTGGTCAGGAACATCACCACATCCGCCCCGATCTCAGCAGCAAGCAAACTGGAAGCCAGGTCCTTATCGATCACTGCATCCACGCCCTTCAGGTCACCATCTTCCTCAACCACAGGTATGCCCCCGCCCCCGCAGGCAACCACAATAACCCCGTCCGCCACCAGTTCCCTGATCACTCCCACCTCAACAATATCCACAGGCACAGGTGAGGCCACCACACGCCGCCAGCCCCGCCCGCTGTCCTCCACCACAATATGGCCGCACCGCTCGAACTCATCAGCCTCCTCCCTGCTGTAAAAAGGTCCGACAGGCTTGGTCGGATGCTCGAACGCAGGGTCATCCGGGTCCACCAGCACCTGTGTCACAACCGGCGCCACCCGGGTATCAAGATGGTGGTCCTTCAACTGGTTCACCAGGCTCTGCGCTATCATATATCCCATACTCCCCTGGGACTGGGCCACATCCACATTCAGCGGCACATACGGCACCTTACCCCTGGCAGCCTCCACCTGTATCATGATAAAACCCACCTGGGGCCCGTTCCCGTGGGTCAGCACCACCTGGTGGCCCGCACGCACCAGGTGGGCTATGTGTCCCATGGATTCAAAAGTATTATCGAACTGCTCCTGAATTGTGCCTTTCTGCCCGGGCCTGATAATGGCATTACCACCAAGGGCAGCCACAATAAGGCTCAAGCACCCACCCTGAGGAATTCATCTATTACGGTTTCCAGTGTCATCTCCCCAATCTCCTTTATCTCGTAGCGCACCCTGGTGGCTGGTTTATTGATACTGATTTGCCGTGTCAGGTCAATGGGAGTGCCTATGACCACAGCATCGCAATCCACCCGGTTGATAGTTTCCTCCAGGTCCCGGACCTGCCCGGGGCTGTAACCCATGGCAGGCAGCAGCGCCCCTGTATCAGGATATTTCTGGAATGTCTTGGTAATGGAACCCACAGTATACGGTCGTGGGTCAACGATCTCCCTTGCCCCTGCCTTGTTGGCCCCGATGGTGCCTGCACCGTATTTCATGCCGCCATGGGTAAGGGTAGGTCCGTCCTCCACCACCAGCACCCGTTTTCCTCTTATCATTTCAGGGTGTTCCACCGTAACAGGTGAAGCCGAATCAATTATCCTGGCCCCAGGATTGACCTCCAAAATATTGCGGCGCACCTGCTCGATCTTTTCCAGTTCCGCAGTATCCTGTTTATTGATCACCACAACATCAGCCATTCGCAGGTTGATCTCTCCAGGGTAATATGTGAGCCCGTCCCCGGCCCGGTGCGGGTCTGCCACCACAATGCTCAGGTCAGGTTTGAAGAACGAAAAATCATTATTACCACCATCCCATACCACGATATCTGCCTCTGCTTCGGCTCTTTGCAGTATCTTTTCATAATCCACACCTGCAAACACAGTACAGCCCGCATCTATATGGGTCTCATATTCCTCCCTCTCTTCTATGGTAGTACCCATGGCATCCAGGTCCTCGTAACATGAGAAACGCTGCACTTCCTGTTTTGCCAGGTCCCCGTATGGCATCGGGTGTCTTACTACAGCCGAGGTCTTACCCAGCTTTCGCAGTATCTGGCATACTTTTTTACTCACAGAGGTCTTACCGCTGCCCGTACGCACTGCACAGACCGATATCACAGGTTTGCTGCTCGTTATCTGGGTGGAATCGGGTCCCTGCATGATAAAATCCGCACCTGCGGCATTGACCATTGCGCCTTTGGACATGACATAATGATACGGCACATCACTATAAGCGAACACTACCTGGTCAATGGAGTGTGAATGTATCAGTTCAATAAGCTCGGCTTCCGGGTATATGGGAATGCCGTCAGGATACAGGTCGCCTGCCAGTACGGCCGGATATGTCCTGCCCTCTATATCTGGTATCTGGGTGGCAGTGAACGCTGCCACATGGTAGGCAGGATTGTTCCTGAAACATACATTGAAATTGTGGAAATCCCTGCCTGCTGCTCCCATTATTATGATTTTAGTTAGATTGTCGCTCATATAGATCCCCTCATCCTGTTCGTTCCTCGTGCTGTTCGTTATATTTGTAATAATATTTGCTCTTACATATTCAATTATTCTGGCATAATATTAAATCCCATTTTCCTGAAATCTTCATCAAAGGTAAAAGCATCATTAATGCCCATGCTTTTCATCAATGCAAAACTTGTACAATCAGTAAAGCTCAATTGCTTGTCATTATATTTCTCAAAGATGACCAGTGCATCTTCATAGACACTTTCATCAACTCTCCGCAACTCAATAATTTTCGAACTGTGGATATTTTGCCCCCAGTTGACAGCCTGTGCATGTCCCACCTTGAACCTGATCCTGGTCAAAGTTTCATCTACGATATAATCTGAGGTGATAAGCCTTGTTGGCCTAATTTTTCCGTTTCGCATCTCCATCAGGAAACGCTGGGCTGCTTTGTAGTAATTATCCCTGTCATTTGCCAGTGCCAGAAATGCAGAAGTGTCTATGAAAAGCACACTTCATACCTCATATATCTGGTCATGGTTCTCTGACAGTTGCTCATCACTTGAAAACATCCCCGATGTCTTGAAGAAAGGGTCATCCTTGTCAAGTCCTGACTTACTCCTTACCCAGAACAATACAGCCTCCCTGACAGCGTCCTTTAATGTAAGATGTTTCTCATCAGCCACTTTTTTCAGCCCGGAATATTCATAATCTTCCAGTTTTACCTGTACATGTTTGAATGACATGATATACCAACATGTAATATCAACATTTCATCATAAAATGTTATCGCTTGACGAGATCCTGTAATTCATATAATTCGCCCCCGGCCTGTCAAGTAAGATCAACAGGGCTGGCAGCAGCGTCAGGGTCAACAACAGTATCATCAGGATGGATGAGAATGCAATGATACCGAACCATACCATCAGCGGGAAGGGTGACAGCATCATGGCGGCAAACCCGCCCGCTGTGGTCAGTCCTGAAGTCACGATGGCCTTACCTATACGTGAGATGGTGGTCTGGATAGCATCCCGTGGTTCGGCCCCCTTTTCCCTTTCTTCCTTATAGCGGTGCATAATGTGGATGGAATAGTCCACTCCCAGACCCAGGATGATACTGTTGGTACTGATACTGAGCGTGGTCTGGGGGATGCCCAGTATCCACATCAGGGCTCCGCTTATGGCAATAACCACTATTATAGGGGCCATAGGGATAAGCGCCCTTACCACTGACTTGAATATCAGGAACATGGCCAGGAATACAAACACAAAACTGAGAAGAGTCATGCGTATCTGGCCGTCGGTCATGGTATGCCCGATCTCATTGTTCAGTAAAGGTTCTCCTGTTATGGTAATATCCATATCCGGTTGTACAAATCCTATAGAAGAGCGAATATTGTTAAGGGTATCGTCCAGTATTTTTCCATCCAGGTGTTCCACGGTCAGGTCGATGACCCCCTGGGTAACATATGGATAGTTGACCAGGCGTCGTCTCTTGGCAGGGTCCATTTCATCGATCAGGTGCGGAATATCCTGGTTTTCAGGCAGGCTGCCATCGTCTGACAGAATTGAGGCAAGACTACTTGTCTGTATTACAGCAGGTTCATGCGCCTGCAAATAATCGGATAGGGTCAGCATTTCCTGCAATGTTTTCCTTGAGGTGATATCGTCAGACCTTATTACAAGGGAAATAGTATCGGTACCGCCTGTCAGGTCTCGCATTTCCTCCATGAACCTTATGGCCTGGATATCCTGGGGAAAATATTGATAGAAATCTGTAAGTGTATCCACCTTTGGATACATTGCTGCACTTGAAAAGGTCACACCAATAACGAGCAACACGATAAATATAGGATGCCTTGTAGAATTACGGGTAGTATGTTCAAGAATCCTGTCCAGTACACCTGGGGCAGGTTCCTGATACCCTGAACTGCCTTTATCTACCAGTTTCAAGACAGCAGGGATGAACCAGATTGCAGTAATATATGACAGGACAAGCCCGATGGATACGGCCATACCAAAATACTCAAGATCAGGAATATTTGCGAAATACATACTGCTAAAGCCAACAAGGGTGGTAACAATGGCAAGTCCCACAGCCTTACCCATGCGGGTGATGGAGACTTCGATAGCCTCATCCACATCCAGCCCTTTTGATCGTTCTTCTTCGTACCGGGTCATGACCTGGATGCCGTAATCGATCCCCAGTCCTATCAAGACACTTAAAAAGCCTGTCAGTATCATGGACATGGGTATTTCCAGCACACCCATGAGACCGAAAGCCATGGCCAGTGCAATGGTGACCGCCATGAGGGGCAAAAACGGCAGATACCTTCCCCTGACAATGGTTCTGAAAAATATGTACAATATTGTTATCATTAATATTAGTGCCACACCGAACATCATGCCCATGCTCATACCCATGATCATCCCAAGCTGGTAGTCAAGCATGGGCCCACCCGAGGCTTCCACTGCCACACCCGGGGGCCGTTCAACGAAATCAATGGCTTTTTCCATATCAACGGCAATGGCCCCCGGCTGTTCGAGTTCAGGTACCTGGACAATGATGAGGGCAGTGTCGCGCCTGGGTATGACCCCTTCCAGGATACCGCTGTCGTATGCTGCCTGCAGTGCTTCCTGGCTTGAAGCTTCTTTATCTGTCACCCTCCTGGCAGCAGAATTTGTAGAGATGACATAATCCAGTCCTTGTAATTGCCTTTCCAGTCTGGCAAGGTAATCGAAAACATAGGGTTCAAGCACGTCCTCGCTCTTGACCATCACAAAGACCGTATCAGTGCCGAAGTCTTTCTGGTAGGCCTTGAAATCGTTATATACAACACTATCCTCAGGGAAGAAGGTTTCAGAACTGGTGACCATCTGTACCTGGGATATAAAGAACAGGGAAATGAACACAGCAACTGCTAATATACTGATGACGGTCTTTGGATGTTGTATTGCATTGGTTGAAAGACCATGCAGGATAAAATGCATTATTCTGGATATATTTGCCAAACTCCGATAAACAAGGGTACTGTATATTAGTTGATTTTTTCAATTGTACATTATGGTATAAATTATCTTCAGTCAAATGTTGCGACGACACACACAAGCGCAGCAGAGCTGCAAGGTATAGTTATTAAGATTGAAGCAGGCATGCACACCCGAGTCTTACTGTTATAGTTTATCAGATGGAATTTATCAGATGAAAAAAAGAAAAAAGGAGGGGATGGAGGGAAAGAAATGAAGTAATGTTAGATATCTCAGGTGAGACAATCCAAACAGATGTATTTGCCCATTACCTGTATCTCTGAAGTAAGTTCGATATTCTTCTCTCCGCACGAATCGCATACCTTCCGTGTCAATACAAGTTCTGGTTTTACTTTTTCGTCCATTTGAATCACCGAACTATCATTATTGTTAATGATATATATAGATTGTGTTGAAATATAATGATTATATATTACAATTTGGTGCGATAAATAATTCTTTTTATTAGTTGAAAGAGTGCAAATATATTACTCATACCTCAATGCATCTACCGGTCTTAATTTTGATCCCTGGTATGCCGGAACGAACCCGGCGATAATACCTACCAAAACCGATACTGAAAGGGCAATTATAATTATATCAACTGATACGATCGTCCCTCCTCGAGCCATAGGCAAGCCGCCCATCAAAGAAGGCATCACTCCCGATAGAATGATCCCGAAAATCACTCCGATAATTCCACCGGCCAGCCCGATAAGTCCTGCATGAAAAAGGAATATGGTTAATATATCCCTATTTCTTGCCCCTATTGCTTTCATGATCCCAATTTCTTTAGTCTTTTCCAGAACTGATGTAAACATCGTATTTGAGATGCCCACAGACCCGACCAGAAGCGAAACAGCCGCAATGGCAGTTAAGAATGCACTCACGGAACTCATCATCTCACCCCTCATTTCGTTCGTTTGCTTGCTGGAAGTTACAGTGAAGTCCTTGTCATTTTCAGTAACATGTCTGGTGATCATCAATTTGTTCTCAATCTTCTCTACCACTGCATCAAGATCATCTTCATACTTGATCTTCACAATTATGGAATCATAGACGTCCTTTTCTTTGTCATCCAGTATCTGGTATGCCATTTGAAGAGGCATAATAATGCTATTACTTTGATCATCCAGTATTCCCACGATCCGAAACGCACTATCCTCTATGGTAATAACTTTGTTAATACCCAATGGTCGGTCAAAAAAGTTATCTGCCAATCCTCCACCTATCACGATAACATTCTGGTCTGCAGAATCAAGCATCCTACCGTCTCGTATTTCAGAAGTAGTTATCTGTGACCAAACCTTTTGTTCAACTCCGGTTAGAGAAACTGAACCACTTTTTCCAAGATACGCCGCATCTACATTTCCTCTTATTTGAGTATCTATCAATTCTATATCGGATAGCCCTCTTAATGCCTGGACATCAGTTCTGCCCAGTACGGTCTCATCATCGGTAGCCTGACCCTCGGCAGCCTGGCCCCCTTCACGATCTGGTCCAAAGCGCATATCTCCACCTCTTGAAAATCCTGGTGTAATAGTAATGAGGTCCATTCCCAGGTCATCCAGTTGTTCAGTCAATGATTGCTCCATGCCTTCCCCTATCGAAACAATCGCTATTACTGATCCTACTCCGATGACTATACCGATAATAGTAAGCCAGCTTCGTAACGGGCTGTGAAGCACCATGTTCAGTGCATGTTTCAGACATTTGTTAAGTTTCATAGCTTTCAATTAACTATTTTTTTTCAATTCATGAAAGATATCTTTAATCTGAAATTGAGGATCGACCAACTTTCTTCTCTTGTACTTTTTGTACAATACAACGCCAATTATCAGGATGATGAAACCAGCAATATACCATTTATATGTTCCAAGAGCGCTCTGTTGCTCAAAGTCTCTCTTTTTAGATATTCCTGCAACCATATCTGAATCGATATTCTGAGGAGTGAGAGTCACATCTTTTTCAATTACTTTCCTTTCTCCCATCGTGTCAGTATAAGCGATCCGAACAATAAGACTATTCGATTCCTGTATAGCCAAACGCTGACCAGGGATCTGCCTGGTATCTGCTTGTACGTTCTGGATCTGAAGATCAGTCATTTGCTGTATTGATCTCAGATTGAAACTGGCAACTGTATAATCGCCCTTGTTAAGATTTCCGATTATTACTGAGTTTGAGCCGCTGATCTCCCATCCATTCTGTCGGGGTACGATCACAGAAACAGAATATGCCGGATTACTCCCAATATTTGCAATGCTGAAAGAAGTCTCAGTTCCTGAATTATCCGAGAAGGCCACTTCAAAATCAGTTCCCCCTCCCACATTAACACCTGCAATTGTTGAGATCTCCTTCTCTTCATAGGTAATGGGATCATCATAAGTCAGATACAGTTTTAATTCATAGAGACCCGGATCTGCATTGGGATCAGCTATAACCTGATAATCCAGATCAACGCTCTCACCAATATCAATATTCTTTATGTATTTGGTATTATCACTTCCAACCGGCAGGATGACCTTATCCTCATTTATCCAGCTAAATGTCAGGTCCCTTAATGGAGCCTTCCCCACGTTATTTACGGTGAATGTCAGTCCGCTCTGCTTTCCCGGAACAAGATTGGTCTTATCGATCTGGATAATTTCCGCCATTTCCCTGTTCTTCACGTTTATTGTAATACTTTTTTCAATTACTGTTGAGTCACCAAATTCATAATACCTGACCTTCAGATCATGGCTACCAGCTGATGCATCACTATCAACCTTAATGGTGTACGTGATAATTTTCATATAGTCATCGTATTGGTATGATTTCATTGTCCCGATATTCTGCACTGCCGGCTCATCTGTTACTAAAGTAAAAGGGTATTCTGGCACAAATTCGACCATAAGGTCATTTGCTTTTTCCCCTCCAAGATTTTCAATACCCAAATATATCTCCATTACGTCTCCTGCAATTGCCGGATCAGGGTCCTGGTTCACCAGACTGATAGAAACCACTTTAGCATCTGAGATGTCCGTAAATGCACTAGACATTGGGATCATAATAAAGCATAAAATAAATAATGCAAGACTGATTTTTTTCATATCTCATCCACCTCATTTTCTTGTATTCTGATTATTTCACCATCTTTCAATTCGATGGTAGTGTTAGCATATTTTGCAAGATTCTGGTCATGAGTGACCATTATGATTGTTTTACCCTCCTCCCTCCAGAATCTATGAAGCATTTCAATGATATTTTTTCCAGTGACACTATCGAGCGCACCGGTAGGTTCATCTGCCAGGATAATTTCCGGATCTGTTACCAGGCATCGGGCAATTGAAACTCGTTGTTGTTGTCCCCCGGAAAGCTGGGAAGGTCGGTGATGAATTTTATCAGCTAATCCCAGAAAAGCCAGAATTTCCTCAGCCCTTTTAGAAGCTATCTTATCATCGATTTCCTGGAACTCTAATGGAAGCATGACGTTTTCAAAAGCAGTCATGGTCGGGATCAGGTTATATTGCTGAAAGATGAATCCGATCGTCTTTCCCCGAAATGTTGCCAGATCTGATTCGCTGAGCTGGCTGATATCCTGGTCTTTTAATAGTATCCTGCCTTTTGAGGGGATATCCAGACACCCGATCAAATTCATCATTGTTGATTTCCCGCTCCCTGATGCACCGATAATGGCAACAAAATCACTTTTTTTAATCTCTACGGTTACTCCCTTCAAAGCGGGAACTTCGATCTCTCCCATCTGGTAGATCTTCCAGACATCTTCCAAATGGAGGAGTACACCATTCTCATTTTCTGGTAAGTTCTGATCTTTTGTCATATTCAGTCAGACTTTTCATCTGTTACATTCAGCGAATTAAGTAAATATTCTCATGGTATCGATTGATCTAAAAAAAAAGAAGAAAAAGGATAATTAGGTTACCTTCCTCTTCCGGATTGTCCGGACATTTTATGTTCGCCAAATCTGCCGGGCAATCCAAGCTGTTCTCTAAGCTCGTTTACTGTATCGTAATCTCCGTCCAGTTTTGCCTTATGAATCTCAACAAGTAATTTAAAGTCACCCTCATCCTGGATATTTGGTAACTTTGGCCAATTCTCTGCTGCTACTAAAAAGGCATCATAGTCTCCAGCTTCAATAGCCAGTTTCTTGTCTTCTCTATGCTCTCGCATTTCAGACCTGGCCTCATGTCTCTTTACACACTTGTTGAAGTTTTCCTCTGTCAATCGGTTCGACATAACTTCTTTCCAGGCTTGGTAGTTGTTTGTTTCAATTGCATTCACAATATCTTCCTTGCTTTCAGAATCAATTCCAGATAAATTTCCTCTGTAAGCTGATGCTGTTCCTAATGCTGCCAAAATTATCATCAGAGCCAGCACACTAAAGAACCTCGTTCTTTTCATTTTATTTACACCTCAAAATACTACATTATCAAAACCTGCTTATAAGAACAAAGAAGGTAAAATGTACACTTTACATCCACCTTTTTTATTAATGTTCAGATAGAATAGTAGGATATATGCCTCCGTTTCATCTAATCGATCCCACAAGGCTGGCTGTAGAACTTGTCTACACACTTATTGTTGTATTTCTTTGCTTTACGATATATTATAAAACCAGGGAAATATTTGGTCTGACAAAGCATGATGGGATAAAATATTTTAGAATAACGTTCTTATTTTTTGGATTAGCCTACATTTCCAGATTCATATCCGTTTTATTAAAGTTAATGGTAGTAACATTTGATATTTATTTCCCGATACACATATTCGGAATTTTTCCCCTGCTTTTCATCGGATACTTCAGCACAATGGCTATTCTTTCATTGACGTATAGTATACTCTGGAAAAAACTGCATATCAAGCATACTTTTTTATTATTTAATGTCATTGCCGTTCTAATATCCGGCATTGCATTTTTTTCGAGATCACCATCTATTCTGATATTAGCGCAGGCAGTACTGCTCATTTTTACATCAATAATTATTGCCCACTATATTTTCAGCAATTCGAGAAAAATCTCCAGGCTTTATATTTTATATATTTTGTTTTTCCTGTTCTGGATAGTCAATCTAATCGCATTGGGTCCAAGAAGATTGCTTCCAATTGAAATACAGACTGTATTTCAGGTTATATCGATTGCAGTGATTGGGATTATCTATTATAAAGTGGCAAAGTGGACATAATGAAGCGTAAAAGAGATCGTTTGGAGGTGATATATGACATATTGAAGATCATTAGACATTATAATAATTCCATAAAGCCTACACCCCTGCTGAGATATTCAAATCTATCATCACAGAGTTTTTCCGAATATATAAGTGAATTATTGGACAAGGGATTTATTAAAGAGATTATTGATGAAAAAGGAAGGAAGTTTTTTACATTGACAGATAAAGGATTTGAATATCTTGAAAAATACAAATTAATTATCGGTTTTATTGATGAGTTTGAACTATGATCATTTTTTAATAAAACTTATTTTTTTCGTCCCCTTCTACTTAAAGTAACTATCTACCACCGCATTTTGGGAACTTTGGGACACGACCCATCGTAAAACCCATACCAAAACCATAACACGTCATTGAACATTTAATGAACGCCACCCAGGGCAAAATCCAATGGTACTCCCATGGCAATTAAATATGTAGTGTATCTAAATATAAGACAAAAAGGAAGGCAGTAAACGATGAAGCTTCACGAATACCAGTCAAAGGAGATATTCAGAAGGTACGGTATCCACACACCTGAAGGGATTATGTGCAACACGCCTGAAGAGGCATCAAAGGCAGTCCGGCAGTTCGGGACAGCAGCTATTAAGGCCCAGGTGCTTGTGGGAGGCAGGGGGAAAGCAGGCGGTATCGCAATTGCCACGCCTGAAAATGCCACAGAGACTGCCTTGCGTATCATGGGTCTGACCATCAAGGGCCTGCCTGTGGGAAAGGTACTGGTAGAGCAAAGTGTGGACATCAAGCAGGAATTTTATCTGTCAATTGCACTTGATCGCACTTCCAGGCGTCCCCTGTTGATAGCCAGCGCCAGTGGTGGTGTAGATATTGAAGAGGTGGCAAGAACATCGCCTGATCTCATGCATAAGGAATTGATCGACCCGAAAACAGGTCCACAGCCCGAGCAATTAGAACTAACGGCATCAGGGCTGGGTATTTCAGATGTAACTTCATTATCAGGGATGGTCGACAGCCTATATACAATCTACGACGAACTTGACTGTACACTGGCAGAGATAAATCCCCTTGTCTTAACCAGGGACGGGGGATTGGTAGCCCTGGATGCAAAGATAAATATCGATGACAACGCCCTGTTCCGCCAGAGCGCCATGCAGAAGTTGTATGAGGAGAACCTGGAAGACCTGGATCCCCTGGAAGTACAGGTTAAGAAGCTGGATATGAGCTATGTGGCAATGGATGGTGATATCGGATGTATAGTGAACGGGGCTGGTCTGGCACTGGCCACACTTGACATGATCAGCAGGGAAGGCGGCACTCCTGCCAATTTTATGGACGTTCGGGGTGGTGCGAATGCTTTTCATATGGGACGAGCCGTAGAGATCACTGCTTCCAACCCGCGTACTAAAGTAATGCTCATTAACATGTTCGGGGGCCTGACCCTATGCGACGAGATTGCTGAGGGCATCCATGATACCTTGCAGGGACTGGATATTCCTGTTGTTATCAGGTTGACAGGGACGAACCAGGAAAAGGGATGGGAGATCTTAAAAGATGCAAATGTGTCTGTTGCCCAAAGTACGGCGGAAGCGGCCGGTATTGCAGTGGGGTTGGCTTCATGAGCATATTGATGGACCGGGACACCCGGCTGGTTGTACAGGGTATTACAGGACATGTGGGTACTCTTGAGACCAGGTTTATGGTGCAATATGGCACAAAAGTTGCAGCAGGTGTTACACCGGGCAAGGGCGGCCGGGTGGTGGAAGGGGTGCCAGTGTTCGATTCCATGCAGGAAGCAGTGGACAACACAGCTGCAAATGCATCAATTGTTTTCGTACCTCCGCCCCATGCAGCAGGTGCCATCCTGGAGGCTGTGGATTCAGGTGTCCCGCTGGTCGTGTGCATTACTGAAGGGATACCTGTTAAGGACATGGTCAGGGTGTTCAGGAGCATTGAAGATATCGATGTAAGGCTGGTGGGTCCAAATTGTCCCGGCATCACAACGCCAGGCGAGGCAAGGGTGGGTATCATGCCGGACTCAATCTTTTTGAAAGGTAGGGTAGGTGTGGTGTCCCGTAGCGGCACCCTAACCTATGAGGTGGTGGACGCTCTTAGCAGGCAGGGTATCGGCCAGTCTACCTGTGTGGGTATCGGCGGCGACCCGCTCATCGGTACGTCGTTCATTGATGCACTTGAGATGTTCGAGAACGACCCCGGTACATCTGCAATTGTGATGATAGGTGAGATAGGCGGCACTGCCGAGCAGGAGGCTGCCGAATATATAAAAGAGCATGTGACCAAGCCTGTGGTGGGTTATGTGGTGGGGATCAGCGCGCCGCCGGGTAAGACCATGGGTCACGCCGGTGCCATAATCAGCGGGGGCGGCGGGACTGCCAGGGAGAAGATCGAGGCGCTGGAGGGTGCGGGGGTGACGGTGGCAGGGAGTCCTGGGGATGTGGCTGTGAAAATAAACAGGTTGATTTAACTTGATATTGCCAGATTATTCTAAAAGATAAAAATGGAGAAGTATCAATATTAACGGATGAACGCGAAAATGATAGAAAAATTACTGATGCCTCTGGCGTAGCGGCTAAAGGCAATGTTTTCATAAGTGATGTAAGGAGCCAGGTAAGTTGGGATATGAACAAGTCATCTAAAATAGACAACAACGCCTGAATCCCTATCCGGGAGTTCAGATATTAGTGTGACTGTTATACTCCACTGTAAAGTAGCTCCAAAGAGGGAAGAATACTATGAATGAGAAAATAAAAATGCAAATAATACCTCCCCATGTAGGTCGTTTCATAAAGTGGGGAGAAAAAGACTTCGAATCATTTTGGGAAGAAGTGGCAGTAAAAGCCCAGGACGAGATTTACTGGTTTAGAAAGTGGGAGAAGGCATTTAGCTGGGATGAAGACATCTTCAAGTGGTACGCGGGCGGTATCACAAACATTTGTTACAACTGTGTGGATTACAATATAGAAAAAGGCAGAGCAGGCAGAGCAGCATTAATCGCCGAGTCAGGAGAAACAGATGAAATCGAAGTTGTAACCTATGGACAGCTTCTTGCAATGGTGATGGAATGTGCATCCGCTTTGAGGGGCATAGGCGTGAAAAAAGGAGATCGGGTAGCGATCTATATTCCTACATGTATCGAATCTGTCGTGGCTATGCTTGCGTGTGCAAGAGTCGGAGCCATTCATGTTGTAATATTTGCTGGCTTTTCCGGAAAAGCTGTAGCTGATCGTCTTAAACTCACAGGTGCAAAATACATTCTTACACAAGATGAGGGGTCAAGAAGAGGAAAAACAATACCACTTAAGAAAACTATTGACCAATCGCTGAAAATCTATCCTACCGAGATTGAGAAAGTTGTTGTACTCAGGAAAAACAAGAATAAAGAGACGACCTTAATGAAAGGGCGGGACATATATTGGGAGGATTTTTTAGAAATGGGCAGAGGCAACAGTTCTGCTGTAGAGAAGATGGAATCTAACGAGCCACTTTTTTTACTTCCTACATCAGGCGCTACAGCAACACCTAAGGTCACAGTCCACAACCATGGAGGATATCAAATATATATACATTCTATGGGTCAATGGATATATAAATTAAGGGAAAGTGATGTATGGTTTTGCACGTCAGATATTGGCTGGATAGTAGGCCATAGTTACAATGTATATGGTCCGCTACTCTCCGGCTGTACGTCTATTTTGTATAACGGCACCCCCGATTATCCCAGGCGAGATATGTGGTGGGACATAATAGAAAGAAACAAAGTGACAGGTTTATGGGTATCTCCTACAGGTGTAAGAGGATTAATGAAACTTGGAATTGAAGAAGCGCGCAAGCATGACTTAAGTTCAGTAGAAAGAGTTTTTAGTGCAGGAGAGGTCTTAAATCCACCAGCATGGCAATGGCTTCAAGAAGAAGTATTTGGGAATAAAATCCCAGTAATTGATCACATGTGGCAGACCGAATCTGCAGGACCCCTAATTGCGAATCCTTATGGTTTGTCCTTATTACCTATTAAACCTGGGTCTGCTGCAATATCTGTTCCAGGAACCAAAGTGGATATTGTAAACGAAAAAAGCGGTCATTCCATGCCTGCTGGAGAAAAAGGCATTTTAATAGTAAAAGAACCTTTCCCCGGGCTTTCACCAACTCTTTGGGAGGAACATAAGAGATACTTAAAAGAATACTGGGAAAAAATTCCATCCACAAAGAGTTATTATTCCGGAGATGCTGCTTACAAAGATGATGATGGTTACATATGGTTCGTAGGCAGATCAGATGAGGTGATAAAAATTGCTGCTCATAGAGTTGGGACTGTAGAAATTGAAAATGCACTCATGTCACATCCGGCTGTCGTGGAATCAGGTGTATCAGGAGTGCCAGATGAGCTGAAAGGGCAAGTTGCATGTGCTTTTGTTGTATTAAAAAGTGGCTGTGAGCCTTCGGAAGAACTAAAAAAAGAACTCTTGCTCCATGTGAGGAAAAACATGGGTCCATTTGTGGTAATCAGGGGTATCGAATTTGTGAATATGTTACCAAAAACCAGAACTGGTAAAATAATGCGGAGAGTAATGAAGGCAATATGGACTAAAAAAGATATGGGAGATCTATCCACGATCGAGGAAGAGGCTTCTGTAAATGAAATAATCGATGCGATCAAAAGGATGCAAAAATCCAATTGAAATGATCAAGAAGTGAGAACTTGGGTAAGTCAAAGGAGTGATGTAATTGAGAGATGTAGCTATAATCGGATGCGGGATGACAAAGTTTGGGCGGCTCGAAGGTAAAGGGTTAATGGACCTCTTAGCCGAGGCTTCGCTCAGGGCAATCGACGATGCTGGTGCAGGCGATCGTGATTTCGATGCCGTTTACGTCGCAAATTTTGCAGCAGGTGAACTTACCCGCCAGACCGCCATCGCCAGTGCACTTGTGGATCAACTCAGCTTATTGCCGGCAGCAGCTGACCGGGTGGAAAACGGCCCGGCTTCGGGAGGTTCAGCCGTAAAAATGGGTCTTCTCGCCGTTGCATCCGGAGCTTATGACCTGGTGCTGGTGGCCGGAGGAGAGAAGATGACACATGTGAATACCAACATTATCACTGATATTGTTGCAACACTGAGCCAACCCGATGTGGAGTATGTGCATGGTGTGACCCTGCCTTCGTTAGCTGCAATGTTCACAAGGCTCTACATGCAGCACCATGGCGTTACCGAAAAGCATCTTGCGATGGTGGCAGCAAAAAACCATGCAAATGCCCTCAAAAACCCATACGCCCACCTTCAAAAAGCCGTAACTATCGAGGGGATCATGAACTCGGTGATGATCGCTGACCCGCTGCGGCTCTACCACTGCTGCCCGATAAGCGATGGAGCTGCAGCTGTTGTACTATGTCCCGCAGACGTAGCAAAAAAATACTCGGATGCGCCTGTGAGAATAGCTGGCTTCGGGCAGGCGACTGATACACATGCCGTACACGAACGGGAAGACCCAACCGTGCTAAAGGCAGTACAGCTCGCTTCTAAACAGGCATTTGAGATGGCCGGGCTCAGGCCAAGCGATATCGACGTGGCTGAACTCCATGATGCATTTGCGATTCTTGAAATTGCACAGAGCGAAGATGCGGGTTTTTTCAGGAAGGGAGAGGGTGCAAAGGCGCTCGAAGAAGGTAAAACGGCCATCGATGGTGAGCTGCCGATCAACCCCTCGGGCGGCCTCAAAGCCAGGGGTCACCCGATAGGGGCGACAGGTGTGGCCCAGATCATTGAGCTCGCCTGGCAGCTGAGGGGCGAGGCAAAAGAGCGGCAGGTCAGTGGCGCTAAGCGGGCTTATTGCTGCAACTTCGGCGGATTTGGAAACAATGTCGTTACGCATATCTTGGAGAGGATGGACTGATGCAGGAGCGAATGACCGGATTCAGGTGCAAGGGCTGCAGCAGGCTGCATTACCCAAGGCATGCACGCTGCCTGAGTTGCAAGGGTACCGATTTCGAAGAGGTCGAGCTGGGCAATGAGTGCAAGTTACTCACCTACACAAAGCTTTATGCGCTGCCCGAGGGAATCGAGATGTCACCCCTGCTGCTTGGCATAGTCGAGTTTCCAAATGGCGTCAGGGCACTAGGTCAGCTGACAGGCGATGACATCAAAGTCGGCCTGCGGCTGCGACCAAGATGGGGGAAACTCAGAACGCTCGGTGAAAAGGATATCTATGGGTTCAGGTTCGAGCAGTAGATTGCCGTGGCTCAAAGACCTGGAAGTGAAGGTTTCTGGTTCTGATGTTTTTTGTGGTCACTGACGATAAGTCTTTACAGTTGTGGAAATACTGAGATTGCACATCAATCGCCATGAAATTCTAGCATCCGCAGAAGCCCGATTAACAAATCTGCGTATATCAGCGGTTCGGTTCATAGTATATTCGAGTGAATCCGCGCATCATAAAACGGCATCCATGGCCGCTATCTTCCGACATATTTTGAAAACCACAGATTCCGTCAGAACCAGGAAGGTTCAAGTTCGAGCCTAAACGGTACAGCCGATAGTGTTCGTACTTGTGAGTACCGTTAGAGAGATATACGGGTTTCTCCTTCTTAGATATGGGGGTACCAGGAATGCATGATGAGGTGTTTTGATGTTTGATGAGAAAAAATTGCAGGAAATAAAAGAGCACTGCAGCAAGTGGGAAGACGGAGTGCTTCGAAAGACTCTCGATAGTGTGCCAGAATCATGTGAGGAGTTCAGGACACTCTCAGGCATACCTGTACAGAGACTCTATCTGCCGCAGCAGAAGGATTATATGCAGGACCTCGGATTTCCGGGAGAATATCCGTACATCAGGGGGGTGCATGCAACGGGTTATCGTGGTCGTATGTGGACGATGCGCCAGTACGCAGGATACGGAACGGCAGAGGACACGAACCAGCGCTACAAGTATTTGATCGGGCAGGGGCAAACAGGGCTTAGCGTTGCGTTTGATCTGCCAACGCAGCTTGGATATGACTCTGACCATCCACTGGCAGATGGAGAAGTTGGCAAGGTCGGCGTTGCCGTAGATTCTGTACAGGATATGGAACTTCTCTTCAGAGGAATTCCACTGGACAAAGTAACGACTTCCATGACTATCAATGCACCAACTAATGTGCTGCTGGCAATGTACATCACGGTAGCTGCGAAACAAGGTGTAGCGCAGGAAAAACTCAGGGGAACCGTGCAGAACGACATCTTTAAGGAATATGTGGCACGCGGCAACTACATATTTCCTCCTGAGTCATCGATAAGGCTCGTAACAGAGATATTTGAGTACTGTGCACAACACATGCCGAAATGGAATTCCATAAGTATAAGCGGATACCATATGCGTGAGGCAGGTTGCACAGCAGCGCAGGAAATTGCCTTCACGCTTGCAAACGGTGCAGCATATGTGGAGGCGGCTTTGCAAAGAGGGCTGCAGATCGATCAATTCGCACCTAGGCTGAGTTTCTTTTTCAACTCCCATATGGATTTCTTCGAGGAGATTGCAAAGTTTCGTGCCGCTCGAAGGATGTGGGCAAGAATTATGCGCGAGAGATATGGAGCAAAAAATTCCTGCTCGTGGATGCTTCGCTACCACACCCAGACCGCAGGATGCTCTTTAACGGCACAGCAGCCTGAGAATAATATTATAAGATCGACATTGGAAGCGCTGGCTGCTGTTATGGGAGGAACGCAGTCGCTCCATACAAATTCGTATGATGAGGCATATGCAACTCCAACAGAAAAGGCAGTCCAAATAGCACTGCGAACGCAGCAGATCATCGCACATGAAAGCGGTGTTGTGAATACCGTAGACCCGTTTGCCGGCTCGTACTTCGTTGAATGGCTTACTGACGAGATGGAGGAACAGGCAATGAAGTACATGGAACGGATCCGGTCCATGGGAGAGGGAGAGTACCCGATGCTCACAGGCGTGATAAAGGGTATAGAGACAGGATTTTTCCATAAGGAGATCTCCGATGCTGCATATAGGTACCAGCGGGAGGTAGAAAGTGACGCTCGCATTGTTGTCGGGATAAACAAATTCAAGATGGAGGAGGAAAAGTTTAACAAAACGCTGAGGGTCGATGAAGCAGTACAGTGTGCACAGATAGAAAGGTTGAAAAAATTGCGTAAAAATAGAGATGGAAAGAAGGTGCAGGATGCACTTGAAAAGCTTGAAAAGGCATCTGAAGGAACTGAGAATCTGATGTATCCGGTGGTGAAGTGTGCAGGTGCCCAGGCGACAGTCGAGGAGATTTGCGATGTTATGCGTTCTGTGTTTGGTGAATATAAGGAAAAAACCATATTTTAGGAGGGAACATGGAGAAAAAAAAGATTGTTGTGCTGATAGCAAAACCGGGATTGGATGGACATGACAGGGGGGCGAAGGTTATTGCGAGAGCGCTATGTGATGACGGGATGGAGGTTATTTATACTGGTTTGCACCGGACGCCGGAGCAGATAGTGGATGCAGCGGTACAGAATGAAGTGAATGTAGTAGGACTGAGTATCCTCTCGGGAGCACACATGACACTCTGTCCGAAAATAATGGAACTGCTCAAGAAGAGGGGTGTAGATGTCATTGTCATTGCTGGAGGAATAATCCCACAGGAGGATATCCCTGAGTTGAAGAAACTGGGTATAGCGGAAATATTCACTCCCGGAGCCACTATGGAGAGTACGGTGAAGTTCATAAGGGAAAAACTGAATGCTTGATGTGCTTATAGCTGAGATTCAAGTTCAGGGATATTATAGATGCTAAAAGTAGTAAGTGCTGAAACATTTTATCCTTCTAATCTAACGCGTGAGGCGCGGCAAAATCTTAGCGAGAATCTCTATGAGGTGCATAAACAGATTTTTAAAGGCCTTAATGAAAAGGAATTTGATCATTACGTGGTTAATTCACCTGCTAATGTTACAAAAATATTTATATATCGCAATAAAAGAAAAAAAGAAATAATAGGATACTTTGCTGTTCATCGTTTTGAAAAATTTATTGATGATAAGCCTTTAGTTATTTTTAGAGCTGAAGCAGGCTTACTGCCTGAGTATAGACATAAAAATGCCAATATTTCTTTCTGGTTTAAAGAAGCAATAAAATTTAAAATACTTCATCCGAATAAAGAGGTTTACTATCTGGTTTCTCCTATCAATCCAAGCGTGTATGCCAGATTAGCAAAGTATATTTATAAAGTTTATCCAAAATATGACAGTATTATTCCTTCACAAATTGAAAAACTCATGATGCAATTGGCTGATGAGTTCGGTTTGGAACAAGTTGACAAAAACAAACCTTTTGTCAGAAAAGTGGGCTGGATAACACAGGCTTCTGAGAAGGAAAAAGTATTTTGGCAAAGCTCTGATAATCTGCATATAAGGTTTTATGTTGATTTAAATCCTGATTTCGATAAAGGCAATGGTGTTCTTACACTCATACCTTTAACTTTTTTAAACTTATTCATATCATTATTCACTTTTTTTATATATTATACACTTAAAAGGAAGATTAGGTACAACCTCCATTTTCTTATGCAGAAAGTAGTCAGTTCTACACACATAAAGAGGCAAAGGAAATAATGGCAAAATGGCTAAAATAATATAATGATTGGATTGCTCGTGGTTTGGTTGAGAGTAAGCGCGCCTCCGGGCAAGACCATGGGCCATGCCAGTGCCATAATCAGCGGGGGCGGCAGGACTTCGAAGGAGAAGATCGAAGCGCTGGAGGGTACGGGGGTTGTGGTGGCTGAGAAAATTAAAGGGATGATTTGAGTAGATTTTGTGTTCCAGGATTTGATTGATTTAAGATTCTCTTCGCAAAAGTTGATTATCCTCGGGTCTTTAATCTCTTTTCCAATCACCAGTGCCTTTTGAATGAAAAAACGCAAATCAATTTTATCTGGTGGTTATTTATACTGTAGCGTTTGATGCTTAAAAATGCTGATATCCAATTGTCATACAAACTTTAAATCCTTTTCAGAGCATCAGGGTACTATATGATAGGTATCGGGGAGATATCAGGCATCTTGGCCGCACTTTTCTGGTCAATATCTGCGGTGCTGTATAAGATTGGCCTGAAGGATGTGAAGCCCTTCCCCGCGGTACTATTACGCACAGCCGCAGCAATGGGCTTCATGTTCATGCTGAATATATTGCTCTATGGTTATGATCTTACGGTGCCTTTAATGGCATTTTTGTTTCTTTCTCTGGGTGGGCTGTTGAGGCTCCTTTTTGGGGGATACCTGTATTTCAAGGGACTGGAATATGCCTCTGTGTCCAGGGTCCAACCCCTGAAATTCACCTTTCCCCTATTCACCATTGTGCTAAGCAGTTTTATACTGAAAGAGACCATCGGTCCAGGAGTGGTGATGGGAACCATCCTCATTGTCTCAGGTATATTTGTACTGAGCAGGGAGAAGGCATCGGGCAGTGAAAAAGACCCGAAGAAGGCCATTCTGTTCACTCTTGTGTCTGCCATTTGCTCTGCCTTTTCCGTAATCGCAAGCAGGACTGGTCTTTATTATGTGGAACCTTTATGGGGGACTTTCCTCAGCCTGCCCATTTCTGTGATGACCATGTATGTGCTCTTTTCGCTGGACAAGGGACCTGTTGCTGCCTTTAAGCTGGATAGGCGGTCTTCAGCCGTGATTGGCCTGGGCGGGATATTCGGAATGGGACTGGGGAGTTACATGTTCTTTGTAAGTCTTACCAATATCGGCACGGCCCAGGCCACCTCATTGGCCTCGATCACACCCTTATTCTCCAGCATTCTGGCGGTGAAGTTCCTGGGTGAGAAGGTGACATCCCGGTTTTTATCAGGAATACTCATTATAATTGCAGGGATGTGGCTGGTCATTTAAGTCCAATCGTATAAATATATTGCACGCAATGCGGCATCTGCGTCTTGATCTGTCTCAAGAAGGTACTCGAACAGGGGACGGCCGAGCAGGAGGCTGCCGAATACATCAGGGAGCATGTGACCAAGCCAGTGGTGGGTTATGTGGTAGGGATAAGCGCGCCGCCGGGCAAGACCATGGGCCATGCCGGTGCCATTATCAGCGGGGGCGGCGGTACTGCGAAGGAGAAGATACGGGCGCTGGAAGGTGGCGGTTGCGGAGAGTCCGGGGGATGTGGCTGAGAAGATGAGGGAATTGATCTAAACATACCTGATATTTCAAGATCGTAATTATCCAGGATTTTTTCAAAAAAATTGATGATTCGGAGATTGGGGGTGTAAAGGGGGTGTTTGCCATCTCTGCATTTCCTTCAGTCACTTGTCCTTCCCTGGGATACCGACCATCGTCACTGCATCATCGTAAGGTACCAAAGCATAGATTTAATTCCGAATAGTTAGGAAATAATTACCATGGAACATAGACATGCTAAACATTCTCTTCTTGATGATCAGATAAAAGGCCTGATTGGGGCTGGTTACTATCCGAATAAATCAGAACTTACGATAGATGCACTCCGGTATTTATTCTCCAGACGTCAGGATCTGAGAGTAGCATCTGCAGTTGAGTTATACCAGGAAGGAAAAGTGACATTGTCCAGAGCCGCCGAAATTGCAGGCATGGTCGGTGAAGAATTTAAAGGGGTATTAGCAGAAAAGGGGATGAAAATCAAAGTGGGATCATTGAGTGATGAAGAGTTTGACGAAGGCCTGAAACTTATCAAAGATATTAGAGTGACGAGTAAATGGTGACACCGAGAAACACAAAGCTTGTATCTGATTTTACTCTCTGTGGTTTATTGCATATCACTTGTTGGAATTTGCATTTAATTAGTTAATATTGTTTGGTTTTTAACTATAAATATATTTAAAGTTTAAGACTTCAATGATTCAAGATTCTCTTCACAGAAATTGATAATCCTCGGATCTTTTACCTCTTTACCGATCACCAGCGCCTTTTGGTAGTACTCTATTGCCTTTTCTACCTGCCCCAGATCACTATATGCATTGCCGAGGTTTCCGAGGTCAGTTCCTTCTCCCCGCCTATCGCCTATTTGTTTTGCTATCACCAGCGCCTGTTTATAATACTCAATTGCCTTTTCTACCTGCCCCAGATCACTGTATGCCAACCCAAGGTTTCCAAGGCCAATTCCTTCTCCCCGCTTATCGCCTATTTCTTTTAATATCACCAGCGCCTTTTCATAGTACTTTATTGCCTTTTCCACCTGCCCAAGATTTCTGTATGCAATCCCTAGGTTTCCGAGGACAGATCCTTCTCCCCGTCTGTAGACTATTTGTTTTGCTATCACCAGCGCCTGTTCATGGTACTCTATTGCCTTTTCTACCTGCCCTAGATCGCTAGATGCATTCCCAAGGTTTCCGAGGGCGTTTACTTCTCCCCGCCTATTGCCTGTTTCTTTTGATATGACCATCGCCTGTTCATGGTACTCTATTGCCTTTTCTACCTGTCCCAGATGGCTATATGCATTCCCGAGGTCTCCGAGGTTGTGTCCTTCTCCCCGCCTATCGCCAATTTCTTTTGCAATCACCAGCGCCTTTTCACAGTATTCTATTGCCTTTTCTACCTGTCCCATATGGCTATATGCATTCCCGAGGTCTCCGAGGTTGTGTCCTTCTCCCTGCCTATCGCCAATTTCTTTTGCAATCACCAGCGCATGTTCATAGTACTCTATTGCCTTTTCTACCTGCCCCATATTTCTGTATGCATTCCCGAAGTTTCCGAGATCAGATATTTCTCCCCGCCTATCGCCTGTTTCTTTTGCTATCACCAGCGCCTGTTCATGGTACTCAATTGCCTTTTTTACCTGCCCCAGATGACTGTATGCATTCCCGAGGTTTCCGAGGTGGTTTCCTTCTCCCCGCCTATCGCCAATTTCTTTTGATATCACCAGCGTCTTTTCATAGTATTCTATTGCTTTTTCTACCTGCCCCAGATCACTATATGCCACCCCGAGGTTTCCGAGGTTCGTTCCTTCTCCCTGCCTATCGCCTATTTCTTTTGATATCACCAGCGCCTGTTCATGGTACTCTATTGCCTTTTCTACCTGCCCCAGATCGCTGTATACAATCCCGAGGTTTCCGAGGCGATTTCTTTCTCCCCGCCTATCGCCTATTTCTTTTGCAATCATCAGAGCCTTTTCATAGTATTCTATTGCTTTTTCCACCTGCCCCAGATCGCTAGATGCATTCCCAAGGTTTCCAAGGCGATCTCCTTCTCCCCGCCTATTGCCTGTTTCTTTTGCTATCACCAGCGCAGGTTCAAGGTACTCTATTGCCTTTTCTACCTGCCCCAGATCACTGTATGCATTCCCGAGGTCTCCGATGGCGTTTCCTTCTCCCCGCCTATCGCCAATTTTTTTTGATATCACCAGCGCATGTTCATGGTACTCTATTGCCTTTTCTACCTGCCCCAGATTGGTGTATGCATTCCCGAGGTTTCCAAGGACAACACTATGACTTTGCGGATTGTACAAAAGAGATGTATCGTTAAAATGGTCTTCTGGTAATAAATCAAGGTATAAATCAATAAGTGTTCTATAGTTCCCCCACTTATCTAGGTCTTCATGTAATTTATAATCCATCATTATATTAAAAGCATTATTATAATCTTTTGCCCTGCAAGCATGATAATATGCCTCTAATAATGGCTGGATATCTTCTTTGTTTGTGGGCTCTTCTGGCAGGGGAAAGGATATGAAATAGTCGCAAGCACTTTTATGATGTTTGACAATATCATCCAATTTATTGTAAGCATAAATACTAATCAGAGATTCTTCCCAATAATTTTCCCCAGTCTTCTTCAGTAGCGATTTTCGTTTCAATTGTAATGCCAGTTCCATACATGTTCCCTGATCCCACTCTGGATATTTAGCTACAGTTACAATTGCATGTATTGGCACAGGAGACCGATAGAGTGAAACATACTGCAGAAGCTTTTGTTCTTTTTCATTGAGTCTTTCCTCATAGACTTTATCCAGAATATTGACTGCCACCTCACCTTTATCTCCCATCCAAAGAATGTTATCATCCAGGATATTTGAAAGAGTCTCGTCTTCATCAATAAGTTGTACCAAAAGAATGAGAGCGAGGGGATGACCTCCAGAAAGTTTGATAGCCTTCTTAAGTTCATCCTCTGGTTCAGTAAGACCACTTTCCTTTAAAAGTCTAAGAGCAGATGATTCATCAAGACCGCTTATCGTATAACATTTAGGCCTGATACCGCGGTTACTTGCAGGACATTCCCAGCTTGTAAAAACAATGCGACTTCTTCCTGCATCATTGTTCACTCTTTCGATCAGTTCTGAAAAACCAGGTTTCATTGGTTTATTTGTCTGAGGATCAAGTAGAATCTCAAAATTGTCAAGAACAAGGAAATACGGTGCAGTATTTAGCTCCCTCAAGAAAAGATCAAGTAGATCACCATCGCTATATCTGCCAAGCTCTTTGATCGGCTTGCCAATGACTGTAAAAAAGCTACCTACTATATCACTGATATTAATTGTTTCATCCACTTTTCGCCAGTATATTCCTGCATATTCTCCCCTCTGTTCCAACTGATCAATATACATACTCGCAAGAGTAGATTTTCCAGTCCCTCTAAAACCAGTAATAGCCAATGCCGACTTGCCTTTTAAGAGAAAGTCGATTTTTTCCAGTTCCTCCTGTCTGCCAAATATTTTATCTGGATCAGTGTTTGGTCTAACGCCTTCAGCATAAAGCCATAACTTACCCTGTTTGGTCGAACCATCTGGATATTCAAAAGTACAATTCTTATAAATGGTCTGTGTATTATTTGAGCCAATGGCAGCCACTCCAGAAATATCTCCGATTTTGAAGTCACAACCAACATCTATTTTAGTTTTTGGAAGATTTACAGTCATTTCTATCAACTTGGTTAAACCTGGAACGTGATGCCGATGCCAACTAGTTTTGCGATTTTTTTAGCTGGTTCGTACAGCTCTGAAATTTCATTAATTTCTTTGCCTGCTTTTTTAACCGTATTGATGGCGCTTTCAAACTTTTTCTTTATTTCAGAAAGTACAGGCTTTTCTTCATTAGCTTCAATAATTGCAGCACTTATCTCTCCATTCACTACGATTTGATAATTAGGAGGGAGGTCTAGCTTGGCAATTTCATTTTGATAATCCAGGAGAGATTTTCTGAGTTTTTCGAGATCAACTTGCCCAATGGACTGGGTTTGGATAATATTTTCTCCTATTGCTACCTGTCCACTGACATTACCAAAAGTAACATTACCTCCAGCAGTTATTCCCGATCCTCCATTTAATCTTCCAGATTTACGTTCTTCGGTCATTGAAGATTTCCCCAATTATTTTAGAATATGATATTACTGTCAAATATGATATGCTCATTAGCTAAATAACTTTACCATATTAATTTATTGGGTACAAGCGCACCGCCAGGCAAGACAATGGGCCATGCCGGTGCCATAATCAGCGAGGGTGGCGGTGGCTGAGAAAATTAAAGGGATGATTTGAGTCGATTTTGTATTTCAGGGTTTGATTGATTTAAGTTTCTTTTCGCAAAAGTTGATTATCTTCAGGTCCTTAATCTCCTTTCCAATGTCCATCGCTTTTTCATAGCATTCGATTGCCTTTTTGACCTGCCCAAAATTTAAGTAAGTATTTCCGAGGTTTCCGAGGTGGTTTCCTTCTCCGCGCCTATCGCCTATTTCTCTTGAGATGATCAGCGCGTTTTTATGATATTTAATTGCTTTTTTATATGAACCGATTTGATTATACAAGATTCCGAGCGAGCCCATCAGGTATCCACTTATCTCGTCATCCTTTGAAAGTCCTGAAAGCAGTTTTTCTTTTAACTCTATACTGCGTTTTATCTCATCAAGCGACTTATTTTCAGTTTCCAGTGCAAATTCAACGAGGACGGGTTTGCGCTCTTCTGCCAGCGGCACTTCAATAAATTCTATGACCCTGTTCCTGAAGGCAAAGAAGTCGGGTGCCTCATTGCCAATGCGAGTTAGTTCTTTCTCTGTTACCCAAAATACTGCCTTCACCTGATGGTCAATAATATCCTCTCTTTTGAAATTCAAATACCTGAGGGCATCAGGAAAACCTTTTTCCATATTATGTACAAAAAAAACAGTTTGGCCAGAACTACCGGAAGAAAAAAAAGACGGCAGATCTTTATGTTCTCCGGCATTAACATTGAGAGCTTCTAGTCCATGTTCATTCAGCAACTGCTTAATCTCTTTCTCGACATCAGCACGCACACACTCATTAAGATACAGTGCAAAAAGAATGGACGCCTTGTTATAATTATGTGCGCGGATCAAGTAATTGCCAAGTCTTGAAATCCGCACTTCGATAGAATCTCTAATTTCAGTCATTCTACAAATCCTACCTACAACTTAATCTTATTGTTACGTATATCATATATCGAATTCATTTCATTGTTATGTAATCGGGTCCACATCTAATAATTTTCGAATTAGCCCGGTGGCTGTAATAGGCACAAGCGCGCCGCCGGGCAAGACCATGGGCCATGCCGGTGCCATTATCACCGGGGGCGGCAGGACTGCTAAGGAGAAGATCGAGGCGCTGGAGGGTGCGGGGGTGACGGTGGCAGGGAGTCCAGGGGATGTGGCTCGGAATATGAAGAGGATGATCTGAATAAATCTGTATTTCAGGATTTAATTGATTTGAGATTCTCTTCACAAAAGTTGATTAACTTTGGGTCTTTAATCTCTTTTCCAATTACCAGCGCCTGTTCATAATAGTCTATTGCCTTTTTTACCTGCCCCAGATCACTGTATGAACTCCCGAGGTTTCCTAGGTCTGATCCTTCTCCCTGCCTATCGCCTATTTCTTTAGATATCACCAATGCCTGTTCATAATAGTCTATTGCCTTTTTTACCTGCCCCAAATCACTGTATGCATTTCCAAGGTATACAAGCTCTGCTCCTTCTCCCCGCCTATCGCCGATTTCTTTCGATATCACCAGCGCCTGTTCATAGTACTCTGTTGCCTTTTCGACCTGCCCCAGATCACTTTATACCACCCCAAGGTTTCCGAGGCTGTTTCCTTCTCCCCGCTTATCGCTGATTTCTTTTGATATCACCAGCGCCTGTTCATAGTACTCTATTGCCTTTTCTACCTGCCCTGAATTTATGTATGCATTCCCGAGGTTTTCGAGGTGGTTTCCTTCTCC